>Ga0209123_1000435_pt1 | contig 55163 bp, 49 predicted proteins | sample BarGraIncu00431A_FD_184500 | JGI IMG/M metagenome (GOLD analysis project Ga0209123, IMG submission 184500) | Arctic peat soil microbial communities from Barrow, Alaska, USA - Barrow Graham LP Incubations 004-31A (SPAdes) (version 2) | ecosystem: Environmental > Terrestrial > Soil > Wetlands >... | reverse complement strand
TTGCTAATCGTTTCTTTGACAAAAGATGAATTACAAAACCAAATAGAGATTTACATACACAATAATCTTTATATCAAAGAAACGATTAGCAAAGCAATAAAAAGCGGTGCAATTGATATTGATTCAATCAAACCCGAAACATACGGAGAGGTTAAGGCAATAGCTCATGCAGTTTTAGTTTCAATTGCCGGTGATTTTAAACCACAAACTAAAGAGGGTTTGAAATTTTCAAGAGATATTCAAAAAAATATTTAACGCGATAATACTAATATGCTAATATACTAAATCATGTTGATTTCGTACTTTAGTATCCCTATTTAACTATAATACTAATATACTAATAAACTATTGTACTAATTTTGTAATAATTAATAATTCAAAACCGGCACACCCAGGGTTATAGGTGTTAAAACAAAAATGGCTACCGTAAGACAATTTACTTTGAGGTTAGAAGAGGCAGAAGATAAACAGCTAACAAAGCTTAAAGAATTATCTGGTGAAAATACAGACACCGGAATTATTAAATATTGCATAAGAAATTATGCTGATTTGAATAACCGTTTGGTGGCCGAAATTGAAAAAAGAGGTAAAGCCGAAAGACTCTTTTTTGAACTCAAAAGCAAAACGTCTTTTATCTTATCAACTCTTGCCGAAATAACAAAATTAGTGGGAAAATAAGCATATTAAATAATATGAAATTCAATCACAAACAGCCATTCCTAACACCCAAAGGGGATGTAATTACAATGAAAGCTCTCCTCACTATATACGGAGTGGTCTACGTGGCAACATATAAGGATGATAAACCTTATTGTCCTGCAACTCTTACACCAATGAGGAAAAAAGAATATGAGGCTTACCTCATAGAGAAAATGAATCAACACTTGTGCTGTTGTACGCTTAGTAGATACCAAAGTATTCAATCCTGAGTTACCGGCATTGTTCCAAATGGTATCAAAAATAATCGATGATTAAACTATTTTCTATAGTAATATTATTAAATACTATTGTACTAATAAACTATTTTACTAACTTTGTGGTGTGAGATTTATTTGTCAAAACAACACACATAAAATTCCAAATCTTGATTATGAAAAAAAAATATGCAATATCTTTTCTGGGGATTGTTTTTCTTGCTCAGCTTCTTGAGCTTGCCAGTGACACAATCGCTAATTCAATAATTTATCATTATTTTATGTACGGTTGCTATCTGGTTATGGCATTCCTACTCTTAACCATGAAAAAGGATAAATCTGAACATTTGTCCACAATGGGAAAGATTAAAAAATCTCTTTCAGATCATCCTTTGAGAAATCTTATTATTGATACAAAAGACACTTATAATGACATTTCAAAAAAACATCTCTTTGGTGATGTGTCGAAAGACAAGAAAAAACTTGAAGAAAAAAATAATCAACTGAAATACTAATTTTATGGGTATTTGGGTGGTATTGAAAATTATTTATGATACCATAAGTTAGTCCGGGATTCAAGCGATATCCGTTGATTTGGTATCAAATCAAAATCAGATCGAGCCAGGCCGGCGAATGAAATGGTATCAATCGGGTAGGGGCTTCATTAAAAATTTATTTACTAAAATACAAATCATTTATGACAAAAATTATTTCAATTCTCAATCACAAGGGGGGTGTTGGCAAAACTACCACAGCCGCCAGTTTGGCAGCAGCTTTAAGTTCAAAAGGATTTAAAGTGCTTGCAATAGATTTGGACCCACAGGCAAATCTAACTCAAAGTTTAGGTCATTCAACTGAATCACCTAACACCATTTATGGAGCTTTGAGAGGTGCATATCAATTACCGGTTATTACACACAAAAAAAACTTTGATGTTGTCCTATCGACCTTGGACTTATCAGCGGCAGAAATTGAACTTTCGAGCGAAGCCGGACGTGAATATATTTTGCGTGAATTGGTTGAACCGGTAAAAGATAATTACGATTATATTTTGATTGATTGCCCGCCATCTCTGGGACTTTTAACCCTAAATGCACTTAGTGTATCAACGAGTGTATTAATCCCTGTACAGGCTCAATATTTGGCTATTCAGGGTATGGCTAAATTATTTAATATAATTGAGAAAGTTCAACAACGGTTGAACAAATTATTGAAGCTTGAGGGAATTGTAATAACTCAATACAACAAAAAAATTATTCTCAATAGGGATATATTTACAACTCTGCAAAAGAACTTTCCTGATAAAGTTTTTTCAACGGTTATCAGAACTAACATTGCATTGGCCGAAGCTCCCGCCAGTGGAAAAGATATTTTTGAATATAATTCAAAATGTACAGGTGCGCTAGATTATTTATCTTTGTGCGAAGAATTACTAAAAAACTAATTTACTAATATACTATTATTATGGCAAAGAAAGGAAAAGATTTTACGGGTGGAATTGACAATTTAATTAATCCACCTCAATCTCAACAGGAAGAATCCAATATTGTTGAGCAAAAAAAACCGATTGAGAAAGTAGTTCGAGCTAATTTTGTGATGTCGCAAAAATATCATAAAAATTTAAAATTAATCGCCGTCAAAGAAAGTGTTGATATAAAAGATTCTTTAGCGGAAGCTTTAGATGATTTCTTTATAAAGAAAGCGCATTTATTAGACTGATTTTAGAAATTTAATTTAATAAGAAAGATATGTATTACAAAGATTTAAGTCAAGATGTGGCTATTTCTGTATTGGGAACTATGGAAGCTCATGCAGTAGCAGCTCACCCTACCATCACGGAATTAAATCTTTATACCAGATATGCGGAAGAGATAAAAAAAACAGGGGATAGGCAGACTTGCAGATGTAAATATACACAACGAAGCAGCTTCAGGAGTTGGGAGAACTCTCGATAATTTGTACATCAATAGATCAGTAGATAAAATTGATATTTATTATCAACAAGCTGATACGGTTAGGACATTCAGATTAAACAAAGGGGTAAGTTTCAATTTGCAACAGGATAATTGGAGTAACCAAAATTTACCTTCTTATTTTGTAAATAAATTCAGAAATGAAAACTTGAATAATGCTGATTTGCTAAAAACAAATTTGAAGAATGCCGATAGAGTGAAAGACATTCTAAAAGCCGGAACAATCAAACAAAACTTTGTAAAAGTATTTTCCAATGTTGGAAAGCTATTTGACCAGGCATCTAACATAACCAAACATCTTATTCAAGGTTTAGAAAAGTAAATACTAATAAACTATTTTACTAATATGAATGTTGCACAAGCTAATAAAATTCAGATTGCTGATTTTCTAAAGAAAATTGGTTACGTTCCAAAGACTACAAGGAAATCGTATTTAATGTTCCTTGCTCAATATAGAGGTGACCATGACGCATCTCTCAAAGTTGATCTTAATAAAAATGTTTGGTACGATTTCGGAACTGGCAAAGGTGGGGGTATAATTGATTTAGCAATGCAAATTTATAATACCACTGATATTTCAGAATGTTTGAGAAATATAAGTAGTGGAGTTCAGTTTTCAGAAAAACCTATTTTTTCTTTTCCGAAGCAAAATATTCAGATTGAAAACAAAAGCGAAATTGAGATCGCATTAGTTACCACCCTAACACATCCCGGACTGCTTCAGTATTTACAATCAAGGCATATCAATATTGATATGGCCAAGGCAGCTTGCAAGCAAATCCATTACAATATAAAAGACAAGAATTATTTTGCAATTGGATTTCAAAACAATTCAGGAGGATGGGAACTGAGAAATAAATACTTTAAGGGTTGCTCAGGTAAAGACATTACAACAATTGATAGGGGCGGGGAGAACTGCATTCTATTTGAGGGGTTTTTTGATTACCTAAGTTACCTTACCCTGCAACAAAATAATGTCACAGACAACGTTTGTGTGCTAAATACGGTAACAAATTTATATAAGGCTAAAGACTTTCTAATAAAACACAAAAGTACTTCGGCTTTTTTAGATAATGACGATGCAGGGAGAAAAGCAATTGCAGAACTTCAAGAAGATAAAATTAACGTAATTGATGAATTTTCAAAATATGTTGAATTCAAAGACCTCAATTTGTATCTTTGTTCTCTAAAGTAATTTGCTAACTTGTATTTAGTATTGTAGTATAATAGTATTGTAGTATGTTCAAGTTTTAAATAACTTAATTTCAAAATCATGGAAGAACAAAAAAAGAAGAAATCGACCAAAGAGAATAAAGAAGGAAAATATATTAAAATCAGAAAAGGCAATCCAAGAACCAACTTGCCTGTAAATTTACCAACTGATCCTACATGGTTGAAACAGCCTAATCTTATCACGTTGATGTCATTTGATTATAAAAACATTCAAATGAAGGTTCTTATTTCGGTGGTGGAAAAAATTCAAAATGCAATTGAAGAGAATATAAAAGGGGTTCACTACGAACAAACATCCCTTTTTAAAGAGATGGACAATTCAAATAAAATAAGAGTTGAAATTCAATATTCTGAATTAGGGATTAATCCATATCAATACCCTGATGTAAAAGTTGCACTAAAAGAGTTAGCAAGTATTCCGGTTGAGTTTGATACAAAACATCCGGTAACAGGTGAGGATTGCTGGGCGGTTTCGGGCTTATTCCGTGCGTATATTCCCACCAAAGCCTACAACAGAAGCTTTACTATCGAAATTGAAAAGGATATTGCAAAACTGCTTATAAACACCGAAAAAGGGTTTACTAAATATATAAAAGAAATTGCTTTTCAAACAAATAGTAAATATACTGTTAGAATGTATATGCTTATTAGTTCCTGGAAAGATAAAGGGGGGTTCTCTATTTCTATTGATAAATTTAGAAAATGGCTAAAGCTCGACAATAAATATGCGGAATATAAAGACCTATACAGATGGGTTATTAAACCCGTATATAATGATCTTTTTGAAAAATCAAACTGTTGGTTTGAGATTTCCGAAATCTATAACAAAAAAGGTGATAGTGAACCTTACAGATTAGACTTTAAGGTCATAAAATCTGCTTTATCAGATAAGGAACAAGAATTGCTTGATACTCAAATCAAACAAATTACTTATCTTGGAACTAGATACTTGCAGTTAAAGGATAAACAACTTCAAGAGCTAACACCCTTCATAACAATGACTAATTATGTCAAAGTTCTTGACAAAATATCATATCTAATTGATTACTTAAAAGAAAATTACAAAGGAATTAGTTCAATTCCTGAGTATTGCCTCTCTATACTAAAGAAAGAATTAGAAACGGAGCAGATAATAATAGATTGATTCCAACAAAATCAATTTAGGGAGAAAAACCCAACTTTCAATTTAGATTGAAAGTTGGGTTTTTCTTTTTACTATAAAATGGTCCTTCAAATGTTGGGTTTTTCTCCCTTTTTTGTGATAATGTTGGGTTTTTCTCCCTGAAATGTTGGGTTTTTCTCCCTTTTTTTGTGATAATGTTGGGTTTTTCTCCCTATAATGTTGGGTTTTTCTCCTTTTCAACACATTATTTGTTATTGAATATGAGTACTTTAAACGCAATATTTCAACTGTACTACTATCACTACTTGATTAAAAAACTACTGACTTATCTACCTTTCTGAATTACCACCGTCAAGTATCCTTTAATCTTAAATATTCGATAAATAAAGATTAAATACTTCCCTAGCTCATAAAAAAACAATGAAATAGAACAAAATTAACCAAATATATATTTGTTTTCAAATAAATGTTGGGTTTTTCTCCCTAAAAAATATTACCCCCTTTCCTAATGTTGGGTTTTTCTCCCTAAAAAGAAATATTACAACTGTCTCTTTAAAATCAATTGAATAATATTACCACTGATAACTTTACTTCAAATTTTAAAATATTTTGCTTTAGAAAAAAAAAGGACACCTCCCTCGAAAATTCGATCGTATAATCGTTTTTAGCGTCATGACGTTATTTTAGAAGAACAGCCTACCAAATTCCAGCGGGGGAAAAGAAGTCGCTTAAATCAATTTTATTAAAGTCGTTTTAGAAACTTTGATTTTTTAATTTTGAAATTTGGTATCATTTTTCAAATGGCCGGTTAAGCCAGGACAAACTTTTTGATACCATTTCAAATTCAGATCCCGGTTGGTCCTACAAAATTTTGGTATCAAAAAATAATTTTCAATATCGGAATCCAGTACTAAAATATAATTGAAAAATGTTTCTGTAAATTTTATACTAACATTAGTACATACTAATTTTAATGCGTTTATTTGTCTTATAAAAACGTACGTATTACAAGACATAAAATATATGTGAAATTTTCAAGTAAAAAAAGGATGTAGTTTGGAAAATTCTCATTACTTTTGTGGTCTTACCTTTTAATGAGATAAAATATGAAAATTGGTTATGCTCGAGTGAGCACCAAAGATCAAAATTTGGATTTACAAATTGATGCTTTAAATAAGTATGAATGTGAAGAAATATTCCAAGAGAAAATTTCTTCCGGAAAAGAACGACCAGAGTTGAATAAACTTTTAAAGTATTTACGCAGCGGTGATATTTTTGTAGTTTGGAAATTAGATAGAGTAGGTCGTTCGTTGGTTGAATTACTTAATATAATAAATGATCTCAATAAAAGAAATATTGCGTTTGTTTCATTAATGGATAGTATCGATACTACTAATTCAATGGGTAAATTTCAGCTCTCAATTTTTGGTGCTTTTTCTGAATATGAGAAAAGCTTAATTAGTGAAAGAACAAAAGCAGGATTAGAAGCAGCAAAGAAAAAAGGGAAAGTAGGAGGAAGGCCAAAAGGATTTACAGAAGACACAATTAAAAAAGCAATAATGGTTTTGAAATTATATTCTTTAGGGGATTTATCTATTGAGGATATATGTAAAAATCAAAAAATATCAAGAGCAACATTTTATCGTTATCAAGAAATTTATAAAAATGAATCTGAGAAAAATGGAAATAAAAACAAAATTAATTAACACATTTTTTGTTTTTCATTAGCAATTTTTTTTGTGTTAAAGAACGAGAGGAATGTAATGAGCAAGCAGGCATTGGACAGAGTCCAATGTTTTATTGTTAACTTGCTCTTAGCAAAGTATATATAGTTTTTCTATTACATGATTTGTATACATATGGTATACAAAAAATATTTAACTAATTTATTGTCAATAATATACGCTGTATACAATTTATAATTATGGATGCAAATATAAGAATTTACGAGACTACAAAAAACCGATTGGATGTTTTTAAAGGTAGAAAAAGTTACAATGATCTACTGGAAGAAATGTTGAGTTATTTTGAGATAACCGGAGTTGCACCAACTTCAAGAATTGCATCTCCTGTTGTTACAATGAAGGAACAAAGCAATCGAGTTATTGAGGTAATGCGGGGCGTGGAGAAAAAGCAAAATGTAGCTCTTAATTCAATTTATGAATTATTGAAAACTGTTTCTTTGGGTACGCATAATAATGAGAAAGGCGAACCTATAAGTCCAAATGATGAAAATTATTTACACATAAATGAGGTAAAAGATTTGATTGAAAAACACAAAATACTGGAAGAATCATATCGGAAAACTGAAGCAAAAAACAGGAGCTTATTACAGCAAGTTGAAGAATTAAAATCAAACCCAAATTTAACAAACTCAACTGATTTAGTAAATACTAATGTACTACTTGAGATAATAGAAACAATAGATTCAAGCAAAAAAACTGCAACATTTAATAATGCCATTTACGAAATAGATAGAAATATTTTTGATGCCTGGATAGGTAGGTTAACAAAAGAACTAAAAAAATAGTATGTTTGCAAGAGTTCATAAAGCATCGGAAACGCTAGGAGGCAACAAGGGAAGTTGTACTGATTTAGCAACGTATTTAGATAAAGAAAAAGACAATAATTTGAAGTTTTTTTCTCACTCTGAAAACGATATTTCAATACAAGAAGTTGTCAATTCAATTGACAATAATAGGGCCCAAATTGGGAAAGAAGAAGCTAAGTTTTTTATGCTGACTTTAAATCCAAGTGAAAAAGAATTGTGTAGTTTGATAGGTTATCATGTCAACGATATAAATAGATTAATAGACTCGGATAAGGAAATGTTGTTCTCAAAAATTGAAGATTTTACTAGAGAATCAATGAATAAATATGCTCTCAACTTTGAGAGGCCCACAGTTCAGAGCGGTGATGATCTAATGTATTTTGCAAGAATTGAAACGGAACGACTTTATAAAAAGACAGATATAGAGGTTAAAGAAGGACTTAAAAAGATAGGACAAAAGAAAGAAGGTTTACAAGTTCATGTTCATGTTATTGTTTCCCGAAAGAGTAAAGATGGCAAAGTAAAGTTGTCTCCAAATGCAAAATCAAGCGGTAATGAATGGGAATTAAAAGAAAGGGGAAATGTAAAAAGAGGGTTTTCCCATGATAAATGGAAGCTCGATGTTCAGGAAGTATTTAAAGAAAAATTTAAATATGAATTTTCAGCAAACGAAGTTTATAGTTCAAAAGTAATACCAAAGGAAGATGTTTTATTTAAAACCACAAATGCTGATTTAAAAAGCATTCTCGAAAATCATACAATAACGTCCGCAAATCAGGTTAGTTATTTAATGAAACAACAAGGTTATGATTATAAGTTTTACAGAGGTAATCATATATTCAAAAAAGAGAATGAAACATTTTCAATTAAAAATAATGAAATAAAACCATTTGTACAACGAATTTCTGATGATAAAATGAAAGATATTCTTCAACGATTTAATTTGTTGGAATGCGAAAAGAAAGAAGAAAATTATATAGAAAAAGGAATTTCGATTGAAAAAATAAGTTTTCAAGACAATAAAACGTTAAAGAAAGTAGATTACTTTGTTGTTTATGACAAGGAAACCAATTCAAGTATATCGTTGTCGAGATTAAAGAACTTTGCTTTTGATAATCATATTAAAATGGTTGATCGGAATTTGCATTTAGGTTCGATAGAAAACAAAGATTTAAGAGATGTTCTTTCTGATAAAAATATTAGAACGTTAGGACAGGTTGAACATGAAATGACTAAAAAAGGATATGAATGTTCATCGGATGAAAAAAATTATATTTTCAGAAAAGGAACTATAACTTATTCACTAAAGAAAACACACTTGAATTCACTTGTCTATGAAGTAAATTCATTTAAAGATTCAAACCTTTCTTCTAAAGTCGCCAATAATGTAAAAAACAAAGCTAAAGGCAAAGTAAAAAACAAAGTAGAAAATAAAGTAATTCAAGAATTAACAGGGGGGCATTTCAATGCAGAGATTAAAACTGCAAGAACTACAGTTAGGGCCGCTAAATTTGTACTGAACCCAAAAGCAGCCATAATTCAGGAACTTAAAAATTTGTTCAGATTAGAAAAATTAAAAGAAATGTAATAACTATTATACTATTATACTACTTTACTATTAATAATCAATAATAAAAATATGTCAATAAAACAGTTTACAGATTTCCTAACGATACCACATTTAATAATTGGTATAGTTGTTTTACTCGTAATAGTTCTAATTGTTGCTTTGCTTCCAAGTTCAAAAGATGAACGGCAAGCAGCTAAAAAAGGGCCTTATAAATTCATTTTGAATACAAAAATAGGAGTTCTTTATTTTACTGACCCTTTCGATAATTTTCTAATTTATGCAGGGGCAAATTCAGGAAAAACAAAGAGTATAGGAAAGCCGCTTTTAGAAGAATACATCAGACACAACTTTGCGGGTTTTATTTATGACTATAAAGATTTTGATTTAACAAAAACAGCTTATCATCTAATCACTAAACATAATTATCCATATAAATTTTATTATATATCTTTTACTGATATGGATAGAACCTACAGGACTAATCCTATAGATCCAAAAGTTGTAAAAGATGAAAATTTATTTTTACAATTGATAGAAGATTTATTAACTGCATACCTGGGGGAAGGAAGTAAAAAAGATGAATGGTTTAATGGAGCATTAGGAATATTAAAAGGTGTAGCAATAACGTTTTATTACCATTATTCAAAGATTTGTACTATACCCCATATAGTTAATTATGTATGTTCAGCGGGTGCAACTCGTATAACCTCTCTTTTGGAAAGTTCGCACTATGGCCGAACATTGGGAGCCGCTTTTTTGGATGCAAAAGAAAGCGAGAGAACACAAGCAAGTTTTTTAAGTAGTCTAACAAATTACCTCAGTTCTTTAGCGTTCAACAAAAATATAGCTTACGTTTTAAGTGGAGATGATTTTGACTTCAATTTGATTGACCCAGAAAATCCAAAGTTGGTTTCTATAGCAAATTCCTTTCAAATAGAAAATGTTATCAGTCCTGTTATTTCCTTGATGATGTCAGTAAGTTCAAGGCGTTTCAGTTTAGAAAACAAAATACCTTTCGTGTATTTTTTGGACGAGGCAACAACCTTTAAAATTGCAGATTTTGAGAAGCTACCTTCAGTTTTGAGAGAATACAAATGTAGCTTTACTTTCATAACTCAATCAGGTGCTAAGGTTGAAAAACGCTATTCAAAATTAGATAGAAGTAGTATTGAGGCTAACTTTGGTAATCAATTTTATGGAAAAACAAAAGATGTAGAAGCATTAAAAAACTATCCTTTGATATTTGGAAAAGAAGATAAACCAAAAATTTCCAATACCAGAGGAAACAGTAGGGGGGGGGACAGTAAAAGTAAGACTATATCCTCGCAACGTGAAGAACGTTACGATAGTAATTTTTTCACTAAATTACAAGCAGGAGAATTTGTAGGAACAACAAGTCACTCAAATAAGAGAGATTTCAATTTGCGCTTCAAGATGTACGATGAAGTAGAAGAACCGTTACCCATTGTGAAACCGGTGTTAGCAAGTGAAATTGTAAGCAATTATTTAAAGATAGTAAGCGAAGTGAATGCAATTTAACGAGAAGTGAACGATTTGATATATTAACAACATTAAATATATTCTTATGAAAACAAAATTTGTAACAATACTACTTTGTGCATTTACAGTACTAGCGAGTGCGCAAGTAAAGAAAGTTTCTACCACACGGCTTGAAATCTCTTTTGATAAAACCTTACACCTTGTATTTGACAGTAAAGTAAAGTATATAGATGGTGCAACTGACATTCAGGCTGAAATAGTTCCTAATTTGCCGAATATTGTAAAAGTAGTAGTTACCCAAGAGAACTACAAAGGAACAAGGGGATTATCTGTAATTACAGCTGATGGGGTTTTTCATAGTTTTGAGCTTACTTTCAAAGAAGATGTTGACTATTCAACATACTATGACAATAAAAAGGACAGCTCACTGGTCACAAATATAAATGTTTCAAATGACGAATCCACACACTTAATATTTCCACAGAAAATAATCTATTTCAATATTGGTAATGAGTTAACATTAGAAGCGGAAACAATATCAAGTAGCAATATTTTAAAAATAAGAGCAAAAACAAATAAAAACGTATTACCAACAAGTTTATTTGTTGTGACAGACGATAAACAGAAATATGAATTTTTGATGAAATCTGATTCCACAGCTTCAACATATACTTACAATTTTTGTGACAAAGCCGGTGTTGCAATTTTTGATAACATAACTAATGACAAAAAACTTGCATCTGTGGCCGAGAAGTGTTTGAAAATTCCTAAGAGTATAACAAGTGTTGGAGAGAGGAAAAACAAGTTGACTTGTTATCTAAACAATGTGAACATAAATAACGATGTACTTTTCTTTACTTTTGAAATCATCAACACATCAACCCTAAACATGAACATTGATTTTACAAAATGTTTTATCAAAGATAAAAGGACAAACAAAAATTCACCGGAGCAAGAAATTGAAATGACACCGGTACTCAACTATAAATATCAATCGGTAATAAACAGCAACGTATCTAACACCTTTGTCCTGGCTTTTCCTAAGTTCACCATTCCTGACAAGAAAAAATTTGAAGTTGAGATATACGACAAAGATGGAGGCAGGCACTTAACTTTTACTATCAAAGATGATCTTATCATAAATGCAGTTCCTATTTGACAAAACCTATTTTTTGTTATATCTAAAGTTCACCCCAGATGGGGTGAGTTTTTTTTGGTATCAAAAGCAAGTCCGGGATTCAAGCGATATCTTTTAATTTGGTATCAAATTAAAATCAGATCCGGAAGGACCGGTGAATGAATTGTATCATTACTTTGTCCAGGAACAAACCGGCAGCGCATAATTTGGTGTCATTTGAACTTTGATCACTTGCTCGTATAGCCAGGTTCCGTTACGCAAAACTTATAAATTAAGTTTTATGTTTGCTTCCTGCTTCGTAGAAGTCCTGAACGTTTCCGTCTTCGGTTTATTATTTATCTCCATAATGTCCAGAAGCAGACAGAATAAGCACTTCTACAACGTCATCATTGACTTGATAAACCAACCTGTGTTTCTCTGATATTTTTCTTGACCATTGCCCAGCTCTGTCATTGCCTAACGGTTTTGGTTTCCCTGTTCCGGTGTATGGGTGTTCCTGAAGCTCGTCGATTAGGGAATTCAATTTTTTCAAGCTTGATTTATCCCCTGACTTCCGTATTTTTTCAACGTCCTCTAATGCTTTCGGTGCAAATGATATTTCGTAAATCATCGATCACCAAATAGTTTTTCCCGAAGCTCAGGGGTTAGTTTTATAGCTTTACCCTCTTTGACCTCTTGAATGGCAATGTCAATTTTTGCAAAAAAATCTTCTTTGCTCATGAGCGTTTCATCTTTTTTAACTGAAACTAATTTATAGCTTTTGTTTCCAGCTCTATGTATGAGGATTTCTATACCCTCATCAACTTTGTCGAGGTAGCTTTTTTGGTTCGCTCGAAACTCTCTAGTGCTAATTACTAACATATTCTTAATATTTATGTGTACCAATACGGTACAAAGATAGAAACTATTATTAGATAAACAATAGAATAGTTTGAAATCTTGATGTCGCAAATTGCGACATCCAATTACAAAAACAAAAAATCCTCACAAATTGCAAGGACTTCAAGGCATTTATTTGAATAGACGTTTATCGAATGTAAAGGAAGATATATCTTCGATTTCTACAAACAAAATATCTTTGTGTCGAGGATTAATGATGTAATTGAAATCACCCTGCACTACTGCTGATGGAACCTTTAAAACAAGATACATATTGTCATTAACAAACTTATCTCCATATTTCTGTGATGCACTTTTGGCGGGTACATCACTCCAATCTACGGGAAGATCTTTTATTTCAGGGGTCATTATAGAGCCGTCTGGTATGTCTATACTAACAATGCAATAATCAACAGGGATATTTGCAAGGGATGTATGAACTGCTATTTCTGTAGTGGCTAACGCCCTTGATCCACTTGTGTAAACTACCGGTACACCTTTACTGTTCCATCTACCACCTACAAGTTCAGCACCCTTTCCGGATAAATCATTTGCATATATTGATTTAGAGAGTCTATATACTATCATGCAAATATTCCGTATTCAATTTTGATTAATTCATCTTCGATCATCTTAATGCCAAAAACATTGTCAAGCAATTCCTTTGGTTTTGCCCCCCCTAAAGCAAGATTCTCTGAACTTAGCCATTGACTAAATTTATCTTCGTCACCAAAAACATCTTTCCCTTTTTGAAAGATCATAGCTATTTGTAATATTTTTTCGGATTGAAGAGGCTCAAATCGCATGCTTTCTTTTTTATAACGCTGCATTGTTCTTTCTGACAAGTGAAGAATATTGGACCATTCACGTAGATTAAAACTTCCGTTTCCAGGAACACTAAGAAAGTATTTAAAATTTATTCCTTTCCTTACAGTTTCAATCATACTTAACATATCTGTATTAGAGGCTATTTTTAGAGGTTTTTTTTCTATTGTTTTCATAATCATTTGTTTTGTGCAAAAATACGCAAATTGTCGTAATTATAACGTCATTTTACAATAATATAACAAATAAATAATAGAATAGTTTGAAATCTTGATGTGCAATTTTAGCACCTCAAACAAAATATGATACCAAATCAAAATCAGATCCGGATTGGCCGAGAGATGAAATGGTATCATTACTTTGTCCAGGAACAAACGGGCAGCGCATAATTTGGTATCATTTGAACTTTGATCACTTGCTCATGCAGCCAGGTTCTCGTATATGTTTGGTATCAAAAATGGAAAAGCCCCGACAAATGAATGCCGAGGCTTGGAAAGTTGTGAATTCAAGTTGTCAAACAATAACTACACAACCAATAATACATTGCCTATATTATGAATACCTAAAATAATTTTTTTTGCTTGTTCTGGGCGTGGTTTACGAAAACCCGAAGCATAATGTCCCAACTGGCGTTCATTTATACCAGTAAACCTAGATATTGCCGAACGGGTAACAATACCATCCAAACTATGCAATAGTGCTGAAACTTCCATTTTATAATCAATTTCATATGCACCCTGTTGTATATATGCAGGAATATCATCACCATCGGCCAAACTTCATAGTATCGACTTTAAAATTTTGCGTATCCATGCTGGCAATAAATCCAAATCACCTAAGATTTTTTGTTTATCTCCCTGCAATAAAATGGTTTTAATTTTCTCCAATTGCTGCTCCGTAACATTTCCGTTTCCAATTTCTTTGAGTGCCGAAGCTACCAACATCAATCGTTCACTTTTGAAAGAAAGATTTTTTGGAACAGTTCGTTTGAATAAAATTCCTTTTCCGTTGCCTATGTTAATGGTACGTGCCGTGCCATCGGTTAGGAATACTACATTTAGGGGAATCTGTGTGGATAAACCCAACACATGCAATGCGTAATCGCCTGTTGGAACAATTCGTGCCTTATCTCTTTTGGCTATTTCATTCGCTGTTGAGCGATTTTGGAGTGCCGAAAGTTGCAAAATCGGCTGCAAAATAAATTTTCCCACGCCGATTTCGTATTATCTTTCTTTCTATCTCATTAACAGTACTTTTCATACTACTATATATCTTTAATTTGTCGCAAATGTAGTAACTATTTGCGACAAAAACAAGTTTATTGTTTTATTATTGAAACAAGTTGTATGATATTATTTTAAAACAGACTAAAATAACAGAAACCATTCTGTCATAGCATTAGATTCTAAGTAAAAAATCCCCGACTAACATGGTACTTGTCGGGGATTATAACCAATTTAATGGTTTTGGGAGTGAACAATAAACTCGTTGTAGATATTCCTTATTTGTAATGCTATAATTCTAATTTATTCGTTTGGAGTATTAATGACTGTTTTCTCGTCCATCAGAATTCCATTTTCGAACTTCAGAAATATGTCTTTTTCATAAACTGAATCATATCCTTTATTTACGTATTCTAATACCTCACCTGATTGAATCTTTAACTTTCCATTCACCCAAAAAGCAAAAACTTCAGTCTGTCCGGGGAATAACTTATTCATTGCCGACATAGATTCTTCTGTTTTATCAACGCTTTCACTTTCTAAGGAACAAGGTGATTCGATATTTAATAGGTAAATATTCTTGTTCTCTATTTTCCAGGTAGCACAATACCCCCTGTAGTAGGCTGAACTTATCTCGGTAAATAGTTTATCAATTTTATTAGTGTATAAATAAGGTGATAAGGGTTCTGATGCAAGTGAGAAATTTTGTCCATTGTAAATTATTTTATCACCAATTTGAGCTGCCATGAGGTTGATGTCTTAGATATAAATTCAGAGCAAATATAATAAGAAGAATTCATATATTATTCACATTTAATATTGAAATGTGAATATATTATTTTGGTATTATCCTTAAATGATTATATTTGCAGGAAATATACCGACTGTAATACTTACAGCCAATTATAAACTTAAAATTAATCGAAAAATGGAAGAATTAGTAAAAAAAATTAAAGCTGAATGTGCAGCATTTGCAACAGATGCAGATTTACAAGTTGAAAAAAGCAATAAAGCTGCCGGTTCACGTGCCCGTAAAAGTTCTCTTGATTTGGAGAAACTATTGAAAGAGTTTAGAAAAGCTTCATTGGAAGCATCAAAGAAGTAATTGCTGTTTTCTTCTCAATGTACAAAGCTTTCCCTGTTGAGGAAAGCTTTTGCATTTTTATTTCATGATGAAGACACTCTTGCGAGAAAGTCTCTTTCAGTATTTGTTTATTTTTAATTTGACCTCAATTTAATAGCTGGATGTAATAAATCTTACAACTTCATTTCAATTAATAACTGTTTGTATATTTAATGTTGAATTTGAGAAAGCCTTTTTCCAATCTCCAGGGTGTCAGTGAGAATGATGGTTACAGTTGGAGTAGAACCAGAAAAGGGGGTTGGGCAGTTGCCCAAAGTCCTATACTTTCGACCACTATCACGCTCAACCGCTTGCGAAAGCGTGGCTACGAATCTTCGCTTACTTATTCCCAAAACTTTACTCCATATCTTGGCGAACCGCTGTATACGAGAACCGTACGTACAGTGGTGTGAGAGGCGCACTTCGTCAGTGGAAACTGGCGGAGCCGTCTACTCGATTTACCGCCTAGGTGTTTGTAGGATAATTTGCTTTCATTCAGTGTGTTTTCTCCGTGTCCGTGTCTGTCTTTGTGCGTTGTGTAGGCAAGCTCATTTAAAAGCTTTGGTTTAGCGTTGATTTGTGCGGCTTTTAAATGTGCTTAAGCCTGTGCGCTGCCTCTTTTCATTCTATATTAATGGCAAACCTAACTCTTTCAAAAATTCATTGTGTTTGTCTGTATTCGTTTTAATGTTTTCGTTTATCGAAGTCAGTTTTGAATTTACCGTCTTCAAGTCAATTTGTACTTCGTCAACGGATGTACTTACATATCTTGAGATGTTCAGGTTGTAGCCATTCTTTTCAATTTCGTCCATCGAAACCCTGCGTGCATAACGTTCAATATGCTCTGGACGATATTTATAAGTATCCACAATTTTTTGAATATCGTTGGGTTCTCCCTCTTCGCCCTCTCTTAGTGTGTTTTGCCGTTTGCCTTTTTCGAAATGTTCACTGGCATTAATAAACAGCACATCATCTTGTTTTTTGCATTTTTTCAATATCAGAATACAAACAGGAATACCAGTTGAATAGAATAAGTTTGATGGTAAGCCAATTACAGTGTCAATATGATTGTCTTTTAGAAGTTTGGTGCGAATTCGTTCTTCTGCACCACCACGGAACAAAACACCGTGGGGCAAAATGATTGCCATTGTACCTTCTCTGCCTAAGTAGTGAAAGCCGTGCAATAAAAATGCAAAGTCAGCTGCCGATTTGGGTGCTAATCCATAGCTTTTGAAACGAAAATCTTCCGCTAAAGTATCGTTTGGTTCCCAACGTAAACTAAACGGTGGATTGCAAACTACAGCATCGAACTCAATTTTTTTAGACGGATTCATTTCGTTGAGTATCGCCCATTGATTTTCCAACGTATCTCCGTGAAATATCTCAAACTCGGTATCTTTCATGCCGTGCAAAAGCATATTCATACGGGCAAGATTGTAGGTGGTAATGTTCTTTTCCTGTCCGTAAATTTTGCCAATACTACCGCCATTTTCTTTGATGCGTGTGCGTACGTTTAAAAGCAACGACCCCGAACCACAAGTAATATCGAGGACTTTGTCAAGTTTAATTTTTTTACCCATTGTTGGGTCTTGACTGTCAAGCGTTACAATTTCGGATAAGATGGTTGAAATTTGCTGTGGTGTATAAAACTCACCTGCTTTTTTGCCCGAACCTGCTGCAAACTGACCAATCAAATACTCATAAGCATCGCCAAGTGTGTCGGAATCTGAAGAAAAATCAGCAATTCCTTCCGCAATTTTTTGAATAATGGTGCAGAGCTTTTTATTACGTTCAGTTGAAGTTTTTCCGAGCTTTTCAGAATTTAAATTGATTTCTGAAAACAAGCCCTGAAAGGCACTTTCAAACGATTCGTTTTCGATGTACCGAAAACCATCTTCGAGTTTTAGCAGCAAATCGCCATTTTGCGTTCGTGCCAATTCGGTGATGTTACTCCACAAGTGGTGTGGCTCAATAACATAATGAATTTTACGGCGCATTTGCTTTTCAAAGTCTTCAACCTCATTTGGATTTTCTTTATACCAAATCTCCAAAGGCGTATTCACTTTAAGTTTCGACATTACATCCTTTGGCGTATTATCAGGATAATCTTTACCTAATTCCTTTTTGGCTGATTCTTCGTAGTTGTACGATAGATAACGAAGAAAAAGAAACGAAAGCATATAATCACGAAAATCATCAGCATTCATTGCACCTCTTAAATTATCTGCTATATCCCAAAGGGTTTTACCCAATTGTTGTTGTTCTTTTTGTGTCATTGACTTATTTTATTAATATTAGGCAAATATTTCAGGTAATTGGAATTCGTATTTATCCAAAAACGCTTGTAATATTCTTTTAAATAACTGTTTGTTATCTTCATTCATTTCAACAGGCTGGTAAATTGAATATTTACCATGACTTAACAAATTTAGAGCACGGGAAAAAAGCACTTCATCATCTACGCCTTTAATGCAACTCGAAAAATCATCATAACCAAAAAATGTTGAAGTTTTCTCTAAAGTGCTTCGTAACATATTAAAATGATAGGTATTTACCTTATCGTTATCTGCTGCTTTTTTCAATTCGCTTAACAATGCAATGTGATGAAAAAATGGTGTATCATCTGTAGCTCTTAAAATATATCCATCTGCACCATTCTTATATAAAAAATGACTTTTGTGTTCTATCTTTTTAAGCTCGTTATACATTACATTATAGAACAATGAATGATGTGAAGAGATAACAACTTTTACTTTATCCTTTCCTTTTTTTAACAGCTTCGCTAAATCGCTTGCAACACCAATTGTATTGTTGTCATCAAGTGAAGAGATAGGGTCATCTATATAAATATATTTTACCCATCCGTAAGATCCTGTACCATCGTCATCAATCGCTAATTCAGATATTGCAAGAAATATACACCAGATGAAAATGTTTTCTTCGCCTCTTGAAACTTTGATATTATCTTGAGTAATATATTCAGGCTCATCATTATCTGGCTTATGTTTTGGATTTTTAATTTGCTTTCTGAAAACTATTTTCCAATTATCATAATCAATTCTAAAATCAAAATCAGCATATCGTTCCAAAAAATTAAAAATTTTCTCTTCTAATGCTAATTCTCTGAATCCTTCAAAAAATTTTGAACCTTTATTTATTATCAAATGTCTTTCTGTATCGTTTTCAAGGTCATTGTTCCAATGAAAGAGGTCTTCGGTGTATGCATTATAATAAAGTGTATCAGTTACAGGGTCTTTCTTACGCTTTTTACTAATATCTTTGAATTCCATGGACAAGCGTGTTTTTCCTGTTCCATTATAGGCATACAGTAAAACAAAATGATGGTCGTTTAAATCATCTCTTAATCTGACTGCCACATTTCTCAGTGTCTTGTACTTATATAATTTTGGTTTGTCGCTCATTTTCTATTCGTTTACTTTAGGAAACAACCCCTGCATCAATCCCTTTTTATGCAACTTCAATTGCTCAATTTTCTCCGCTTGTGCCATGATTATCGTATCTATGGATAAAAGACTATCGGATATTTTTTGTTGTTCCTTGATTTGACTAGGCATTGTTAATTTTATTCCTCTTAATTCATCTAATCCAATTCTTTTTCTGGTTGAACCTGTAGCTTTTTTTTCAATAGCCTCTCTTATTCTAATTGAATTTATTAGGGAGTAAATGAAGTATTTTGAGTATTTTTTCTCATCAACAGCCAATCTTATACCGTCAGAAGCCATAACACATCTATTTATGTTTTCAGGTATAATGCAGGCTCTACCAACAGGGTCTCCCATCTTTGACAAGATAATTTCACCGGAGTAAATATTGCAACTTCGTAATTCGTCAGCTTTTTCTATTGATGTATAGATTTTGTACTTATCCATGAATTCACCATCGCCAATATTTTGAAGTTGAATTATTCTAATTCCATTTGCTGTATAGTCACTTGCCATTAGGTTTGAGCCGAATGGTCCACCCGTAAAACTCCACTTAACTTTTTTATCTACTGTATCAATTAAACTCTTCTCCGCCCATTCTCCATCATTCTCAAACTCCTTAAACCGGTATTTAGGTTTTTTTTCACCTTCTTGCGGGAAAAGGTTTTGCATCAAGCCTTTTTTATGATCTTTTAAAGAGTCTAATTTTTGGTTGTGGGCAGCAATTACTTCATCTAAGGAAGAAAGGCATGAGGCGATTTTTTGTTGCTCGTTGGGTTTTGGTAAAGGAAGTTTTAAATTTTTAAATGCACCTTTGGATATATTGTATCTAGTACTACCTTGTGCCAATGTTATAATTGATTTTCGGTAAATTGGACTATGAAATAAATAACGTGAGAATTCGGGTTGAATTTTTTCTATTTCAAAGGGTCTCAAAGCAAAACAAAAGCTGTTTAAATATGTAGTTTCTTTGGGTGATTCTAACAAAACAGATGCATATCCAACTTCATTTGGAGTTTCAGATGATGTTGTAAATAAAACATCACCTTTCTGCAAAGTATTTTGCTTTTCATTTTCACCGATATTCACTTTACCACATACCGAAAAATCAACAAAGGAATTATCAAAAACTTGTTTGTAAGTTACATATGGTTTACCACTTCCAAAGTCTTCTCCACTTTTTCCACTTAATCCATTTATAGTTTCTCCAAGTTCGTCAACTTGTTTTTCTACCCATTCCCCCTCATTTACAAACTCAGGGAAACGAATTCCAGGTATCATTTTTTTTGTCTCTTTATTCATTCTTCAGTCGTTTCCTTAGTATTCGCAGTAGCGTTTAGTTTAGCCAGTATTGCATCAAAATCGCTCTGATACAAGCGGTCTTGTGCGATGCGGTATTTTTCGAATTCAGTTTCGGCATGTGCTCTGGCTATTTCGGCGGTAACTTTACCCGCATCTTGCAACACAGCGCGGTCGGTGGCTTCAATAAAACGATTGAGGCGTACCTCCCAATCTTGCATGCTCATTGGTATTTGCCTAAGTGCCATATCTTCTGCCAAATCTAAATAAGCCGATACCAACCGTTGCAATTGTGCCATTTCGTTTTGTGTCAGATAGTTTTTGGCAACCACCACATCAAATTTTTGTATTTTTCCTTTGGGGGCATCTTTCCATGTGGTTAATCCCATGTTTTCTTTGTCGGCATCGGCACGCTTGTAAATCACTTCTGCTGCTGTTTGCCCGTGAATAGCCCAATGCAATTTGTTTTGCACCGTAGCAAAAAATCGTTTGGTAGCTTGTGCCGATATATCATAATCAATTGATGTGGCGTATATATCGGTAATTTTTTGGTAAAACTTTCGTTCAGACAGACGGATTTCACGTATCCGCTGAAGTTGTTCTTCAAAATATTGTTTGGTAAGTATTGAACCATCGTTTTTCAGACGTTCATCGTCCATAGCAAAACCTTTTATAGTAAAGGTTTCGATAATTGCTGTAGCCCATTTCCTAAACTGTACAGCACGTTCGGAATTCACTTTATAACCAACAGCAATAATCGCCGCAAGGTTGTAATGTTTGGTGTCATAGATTTTACCATCGGCAGCAGTTATTCGAAAATTTCGAATAACTGAAGCTTCTTCCAGTTCACTGTCGGCAAACACTTTTTTTAAGTGATAGTTTACTGTATGTGTTTCAACATCATAAAGCTGTCCTATCATTTTTTGGCTAAGCCATACATTTTCGTCTGAATATATTGCATCTACACCACCATTACCTCCGGCTGCAACAAAATTTAAATACTCGGCAGCCGAGGAACGTGTAATTTCTATTTTGTTTTTTTTACTCATACGCTGCTAATCCTGAAATGTCACGCCCTTGGGCTATTTTTTTTAATTGCGGGACTAAATCTTCCATCAATGCCAATTCTTTAAGTCTGCGTTCTTTCCAGCTTAATTCTAACGGTTCTAACAAATCAGTTAGTTTTTCACCGTCAAAAATCATTCGGCTCATTATTTTAGCTACAAAAGCCATTAAATCAGTTGTTTGTAAACCGTGTTTGTGGGCAATGGCAGCCAGTTCTTTTTCGTTTTTCTCAACTTTAAAAGTTTCGTAGCCTTTGGTTAAAGTATTTACATCTTGTCCACTATTCCAGTCTAACCCATTAATGTATTCCGTTAAATCTTCCTGCTCGTCCATGAGGTTGGCATTGGCACTCAGCAAGCTAATCACCTGTGCTTTGGTCATTTTTTGCTTAGCTGGTTTCTTTTGCGTACTGTCGGCTATCAGGTTCATGATGTAATCGTAGTCAATCACAGCAGAAGCAAAAAGTACAAATTCAAAATCCAATTGTTGCACTTCGGGCGGTGCTTGGTCGCCATCTCTTTGCTGTATTTCCCTTAATTTTTTGGCAGTTTCTATGTATGAACTACGGAACTCTTGTAAAGTTTCCTTAGGTAAAATGGCTTCAATTTTGGCTTGTTGCTCTTCGGTTATGTCGGTGTACTGGTCTAATTGCGTTTTTAGTCGCTGTACTTCCTTAAAATTTTTCACAAACGATATTCTAGCAGTATCGCCTTTCAGGTTATATACTTCTTGCGGTGCGCTTACCAAATTATGCTCCTGCATAAATTCTCCCAATGCTTCAACTGCCTGTTTGTATTTATCAATTACCACAGGTGCAGGGTCAACCATCCAAATTTCTTTTGCTTTTCCACTGTCTTCGCCCGAAAATAGTGCAATAGCTTGATTTACTTCCGCTTGTTGCGAGCGGAAATCGAGAATATTACCATACGGTTTAGTGTCGTTCAGCACACGGTTGGTACGTGAGAATGCTTGTATCAAACCGTGATATTTCAAGTTTTTATCTACATACAAAGTATTCAAGTATTTGGAATCAAAACCAGTCAGTAACATATCCACCACTATGGTAATGTCAATTTTGTTTGTATGTGGATAGTCTTTATTGCTGTATTTTTGGTCTTTGATGCGCCGTTGTACATCTTGATAGTACAAATCAAATTCATTTATAGTATGATTCGTTCCAAACTGTAAATTATAGTCGGCAATAATTTCTATTAATGCTTTTTTCTTTTCTTCTGGATTTTGTTTGTTGTCTTCTTTCTCTTGCAGTAAATCTTCTTGAAATTGTTTTACGTCTTCAGCATTTTTTTTACTTTGTTGGTCACCATCTTTGGCAATTAGTTGCGATGGCGGAGAGAATACACAAGCAATATTCAATGGTTGAAATTCCGAATCCTGAGCCTGTCGAAGGGTTTGAATTGCTTTGAATAACTGATAATATTCAATTGCGTTATTGATTGAAGCCGTTGCAAGTGTTGCATTGAAACGCCTCGAATTTGTCGCTGCATTGTGTTTGTCCAGAATGGCTTCAACTACTGCCTGTTGTGCAATAGGTTCGCCCGGCTTAGGGTTTTGTGTGCCTTTACCTTTGAAATAATCAATATGGAACTTCAGCACGTTTCTATCTTCTATGGCGTGTGTTATAGTGTAGGCGTGTAATCTTTTTTGAAATATATCCTCAGTGGTTTTATATGCGCCATATTCATCTTCTCTAATCTTATAGCTGGCATTTTCATCAAAAATAGGTGTACCAGTAAAACCAAAAAGTTGAGCATTCGGGAAAAACTCTTTTATAGCTTTATGATTATCACCAAACTGCGAACGGTGGCACTCGTCGAAGATGAAAACCACACGTTTTTTGCTCAATGGCTCTAAGCGTTCTTTGTAGTTTTTCTTATACGTTCCATCTAAAGCCAGCCCTAATTTTTGAATGGTTGTAACAATAACTTTGTCGGCATAATCAGTCGATAATAAACGCCTTACCAACGTTTCTGTGTTGGTGTTTTCTTCTACGCTGCCTTCCTGAAATTTATTGAATTCTTCACGGGTTTGTCGGTCAAGGTCTTTGCGGTCGACCACAAAAAGACATTTTTCAATATCGGGGTTGTCTTTCAGTAGCGTAGAAGCTTTGAAAGAAGTCAAGGTTTTACCGCTACCGGTAGTATGCCAAATATAACCATTGCCTCGGTTTTCGTGAATGCAATCAACAATGGCTTTTACTGCATAAATTTGATACGGACGCATCACAAGTAATTTCTGTTCGCTTTCCACCAACACCATGTACTTGCTAATCATTTCACCAAGAGTACACTTTCTAAGAAACCTATCCGTAAAATCTTCTAAATAGTTGATTTTCTTATTGCTTTCGTCTGCTAACTCATAAATTGGTAAAAACTGTTCATCGGCATTAAAACTGAAATGTTGGTTTTTATTATTGGCGAAATAATAGGTTTTATTGCTGTTACTTACAATAAACAACTGCATAAAACACATCAATGTATTGCTATATCCACTGCCAGAATCATTTTTATAATCCACGATTTGCTGCATTGCTTTTCGTGGCGAAATGTCTATTTTTTTCAATTCAATTTGCGCCACAGGCAATCCGTTAATCAGCAAAATAACATCATAACGGTGATTGCTGTTTTCAGTATTGATGCGTAACTGATTGATAACTTCATAATCATTTTTGCACCAATCTTTGATATTTACCAGTGTGTAATGTAAGGGCGTTCCATCTTCACGTTGAAAGTAATTTCGTTCACGAAGCATTTTGGATGCTGCAAATACATCAGGATTGATGATTTCTTCTCGCAAACGTAAAAATTCACTTTCAGTTAGATGAACACGATTTAGTGCTTCAAACTTAGCTTTGAAGTTTTGTTCAAGCGTTTTCCGATCTACAATATCAGGTCTATAGTTGTACTTCAACTCGGTGAGTTGCTTGATTAAGTTATCTTCTATGTGATGTTCTTTATTCATTAATCTTCTTTCAATAAATCTTTAGGATTGACCTCCAATATTTTTGCTATCTCATAAAGTACTTCAAGTCTGGGCTGTTGTCGGTTTTGGACATAAGAGTTAACCATATTGTAGCTCTTTCCTAATTTTTCAGCCAGCCAAGTTTGTTTTATGCCTTTTTCCTCTAAAACTTCCTTTATTCTGTTCATGAATTTCTAAATTTTCAAATGTCAAAGATAATCATTTGTATTATTTATCTCACTATATAAGATAAAATCTATCACAAAGTTGTCAACCCGCATTTAAAGGGTGGTGGGTGGGCTTGGGTGCCTGAAAGTGGGTTGATTTTCTTCATTTCTTTTTTCTGTCTTTATGCAGCAAATCTGTCTTTTTTCTTTTTTTTTCGGCTTGCTGCTAACGACAGTCTGCGCAAAAACCCCAAACTGTTGGACAAAGTTAATGAAGTTTTATTATGTTAAGTGTTTTTGGTGCATTTTCTTGCGTGTTTTTTTATGTTGCCATTTTTGGGTTTCGGTGAGAAAGTGACCAAAAAGAGCTTAAAACAAGGCTATTTAGAGACAGAAATTTATTTACATAGCATTCTATCAGCACTTTGAATGCATTCAAATTCTTTAGTATGCTGGCACACCGAGCCAGATTATAGCCAATAAAAATCAGGCTAACTTCACCCATAACGTTAGTTTTTCCTTTTGTGTAGATTTAATGGAAATAATTGAAGACAGACATGGACGTGCAGCAACCATAATATCCAGTCAATTACCCGTTGAAAGTTGGTTTGATGTAATTGGAGAAGAGATAATGCAGATGCAATTCTTGATAGAATTGTACATACTTCGTACAGGATAGAATTAAAGGGAAAAAGTTTAAGAAAAAAACGGTAATTTTGTCAGTCGATTGTGTATTTTGATTCAAAACCTGATGGGTGGTCAGTATCACCGGAATTTAACGAATTAAGTGGTCAGTATCGCCGGAATATCCAAACAGGCGGCAAACAGCGACAAATACCATATCGAACATTATGCTATCTTTGTTTTGAAAGCTTTAAGAAGCGAAGAACGACATTAGGTATTAAAAAATTAAGTCAGTTTCTTTGTATAACTGAAAAATTAATACTAGAGGCACACACACAAACCGAAATCAGAATGGAAAGAGACACAAACGAAACTCGTAATATATATGCATTGATGCGAACAGTTAACAGTAAGAAAATGACAAAATGAGAGCAAAAAAATTATATAGACGAGGCAAATGTACATCTAATAGCCGAGTCTATGAGAACTTAGCGGTTTACAGGAGCAGAACATGCTAATAGAATTATTTTTTTGTTTCTAATTGTATTGAGTGTATTCTAAATCCACTAAAAACAGTGTACTGTGACCGCTCTGCCTATTATCAAAAGCTATAAAAGCCACAGCAAGACATTTCAAAATTTACTCTAACTTGATGTGGTTTTTTTTGCTTTTTGGGCGTTTAAAAATAGTTATCTATTTTCAATCATTCTCATTTGATTTATTAGCTTCTCCGCATTTTCAATATCAAAATATTTGTCCTTTATGAGTTTTACTTGATACTTTGTAGGTAAGTAGATACCCCATTTTGAGAAATCTAATAAAGTATGTGTATTCTCTAAAAGATCAGTTATATGTTTGTCAATCTCAGAAATCGGAGATGTTAGTTTAGCGTAGTTATTTAAAAATTCATCTTTAGTAACTTCAATGTCAAATCCGCTACAACTATCATCTAAAGTGTTTTTAATACCAGCAATGTTTAGCAATAATTGAATTGTTCTATTTATCCGAGTGCCTGTAAAAGTGAATAGCTGCAAATGCTTTTCAGTTGAAAGTAATGGTCTTTCAAGTTGAGTGTCACTAATATTAAATACTGAAAAATCTTTTCGTAATTCTTCAATTTGATCATCACTAGGTTCATCTAAAACATCGAAGTTTGTTGTGCAAAAAAGTATTTCGAACATTTTCTCACGAATTCTTGGATTAATGATTCCCCCAGAGCCATAGAAAATTGGTTTTTTTCCATCTTTTGCTGGAATTACTTCTATTTTCTTAGATTTAAAATCAACGAATCTAATTTTCCATATTTTGGCTGCAAGAAGAAGATTTTCATCTTCAACGATTTGCGGAGAAAATGGAATTTGCCCAATGGTATTTCCAGCATTCACAACTTTAAAATTCTCCTCTGTTTTAAATACGCTGTAAAATTCTCTGCTATTTACAACTTTTTCACCTTCGACGCCAATGATAACTTCGTATCGTAATTTTTCTAAATAATCAATTTCAATCAAATGATTAAGAATCTCTTCAATTTCAAGAATGTCGATTTGATTAAATGCAAAGTTTTCTTTTAATTGTTTAGAGAGTTCTTTTAATAGTATTCCTGAATGTCCCTTTGTTATAGATAAGGCTTGATGCAATAATATGTCATATGGTTTTTCAGTTGTTTGTGGTGGCTCTATAAATCCGTCTTTGTATAACAACCAGCACGCTAAAGATTGGAGTAAGCTCCATTTGTCTGTTGCGTACAAATAGAGATTACTGCTCTCACCATCTTTTCTTCCACTTCGCCCAATTCTTTGAATTAATGATGAAACACTATGAGTTGAGTCAATTTGAACTACTTCATCTACAGTTCCAATATCAATACCTAGTTCTAGTGTAGAGGTACATGAAATACAAAAATTTTGTCGGTTATTGTTTTTTGCAAAATACTCAACATATTCTCTTACTTCTTTGTCAACCGATGAATGATGTGAAAAATAATTTGGATGTCCGTTTACACGATCTGAAATCTTTCTGAGTTTGACTGCAACTTCTTCTGCTCGCCCTCTGCTGTTAGGGAATATTAAAACTTTATTGTCTTTGGTTTCTATATATAAGTCTTTAAGTAACTCTAATGGTAATTCTGTGCTTTCGTTTTTAAAATAACGGAAGACTGCATTTGTTTCTTTTGTTGATCTATCTAATAGTACTTTGGTATTCTGCTCATCACCGGTAAACTTTTTTGCTTCATCATAATCTCCAATGGTTGCAGATAAACCGATTATTTTATATCGACTAACATTTATATCTTGTAATCTTGATAAAATAGATTTCAATTGAGTTCCCCTGTCATTGCCAATAAAAGAGTGAATTTCATCAATGACCACATACTTTAGATTTGAGAAAAGTTGTTTGACATTAAAAGGCTTGTTTACGAACATAGCCTCTAATGATTCGGGAGTTATCAAAATAACTCCATTAGGTTGTTTTATAATTCTATCTTTGAGAGTTTTGTTTGCTTCTCCATGCCACTTTGTAACCGTTACGTCAAGATACTTGCAGAGCTCTTCAATTCTATAAAACTGGTCATTTATTAATGCAATTAATGGTGAAATGTAAAGTACTTGTACACCTCGTTCATTAAAATCAACTTTTGAAAGTATTGGAAGGAATGCCGCCTCAGTTTTACCAGATGCTGTTCTTGATGCTAGGATATAGTTGCTGTCTGTGGTAATAATCTTATTAATAGCCGCTGTTTGTATTGGGCGCAATTGTTCCCAACGTTTATCACGTATATATTTTCGTATCGGTTCTGAAAGTAGATCAAATGACATTATAGTTCTTCTATGTTATCTAATGAAACATCATTGGGTCTTTCATCTGAAATTTCCAACTCTCCAAAAAGTTGATTCTTATCAACACTTGGATTTTGTCGAAGTATATTCAGTATATTTAGAAAATCCCGAATTACTTCTCTTGGGGTTAGAAATTCGGTAGCTCCAGGCTTATTAAACATCTCTTCCATAAACTGCTGAATGTCCGTGTCAGAAACATCTATTACTATTTTGTAGTTGTAGTCAAAAATTGCTTTCAACTTCTTTAATAAAACAAATATCTCATTATGGTTAAGAGGCATTAAGCGAATTACAGGTTGAGCAAAATCTCTGATTTCTGCGGTTTCAAACTTATTTGTTTCAAGTCTTGTCTTTAAAGCACTATAACTAAAAAGTCCTCTACGTTCATTTTCTAACACCTCTTTAGTTCCTGCAAAATTGAAGAATAAATTTGCAACTTTTCCTTGAAAACAGTCATTATAAATTGTAAGTATCTTTTCATAATTCTTCTCTCTCATTGTTGAGGTTGATATTTTATATAGGTTTATTGCTTCATCTAAATTTACCATAAAACCACAATACCCCATACTTACAAATAGCTTACAGAAGTTTTTGAGCATATCATAGTAGTTCAAGTCGTTAATTACTTCTCTAACTCCTAAATCTTGTCGAGCTTCTGTTTTTGTATTATACTCACCTTTAAGCCATTTTAATGCATTTCTTCTTAGATGTTCATTATCTGTTATATATCCCTCATAGTATTTCATTACAACCATTCCAAAATCAAAACCACCTACTTCGGTAATTTCATTAATGGTCTTCATAATGTTAGTTTGAATAATTTTTAGATATTCTTCATTTCTAATATCTGTAAAAGATATATTGTTTTCATCTGCCGTTTTTGTAATTATTTGCTCAATCCATTTTTCTAATAGTGTAGGTAAAGCTCCTCCTTCTGGTTTTGTTTGAATTGCCAAATTATCAATTAAGGCAGAATAAAGGGCGACACCTTTCCCATCATTAGAATAAAGGCGATTATCTGGAGTGAAGTCTGCATTTGCAACAACGAACTTTTGTTTTAATGCTACTGTATTAATTAAGTGAAGCATAAATGACTTTCCAGAACCGAAATCTCCTATCCAAAACTTAACCATGCTTTGTCCATTCTTTACATCTTCAAGTGCAGATACAAGAGCATTAATTTCTTCTGATCGTCCAACAGTAATATGTTGAATTCCTATTCTAGGTACTACACCACCAATTAATGAATTGATAATTGCTGTAGCTTCTTTTGGTTTGATATCGTTTATCATACTGCTAAAATTCTTTGATAATATTGTGGGTTTATTGTATTATAGTCGTCCTCATCTTCGATAAGAACATCATCTAAAATTTCATAACAAATTTCGTTGATATTTTCGATAAGTTGATTTTTGAACAATCCTTTTGACTTAGCAAATACCTCTAGTTCACTTTGAGGAACGGCATAATTATTCTTTATAAAGGTATCGAGGATTGAAATGTGGATAGGAGTGAAAGAAATTTCGCTCAGATAAATTGAAGTATTGGAAACTTCATTTTTCTGAGTTATTTCAATTTCAATCTCCTCATCATTTATCTCTTGTGTTTTGACTGAGTTATTATCATTTTCATATTCATCTTTAAGATACTCATTTAAAAGCTCAACTGTTTCGGAGTGATGTTCTTGTACTTCTTTAATTAAAGCAGTATCAATTTGTATTTTCTTTCTCTTAATAGCGTAAATACTGGATATACCCTCTAAAGCTTTATCTAAATCTTTATCTTTGATAAATTCACTTACAATAACTTCAAATTGATGAAGCTGTTCATTTGTTTTAAATAGATTTTTTTGTATTGTCTTTGTGAGTTGTTTATTGTCAAAGATTACTGACTTAAGGTCGTAGTGTAGATAATAAATATATAGTTTTAGTGCAACTTCTTTATCACTCTTTGAAATGAATTTAGAGGCGTCAAAAAAGATATTTTCTACTGATGGGTTTTTGATGTTTAAATTACCCAAAGATATTATTTCGTCAAAAAATTTGATTGAATTCTCTTGGTAGTTTGTTGTTAGTTCTTCAAATCTAATTTTCCATCTTGTTGTATTTTGATAATTGAGCTCAATCTCAGTATCATTATTTGTGGGTTCGATTTTACTTGTTAAGGTAGAAAGGACTTCAGTTACTTTAGCAATTATTTTAGTTTCAACTTCAAGTTTAGCTTCGTCGTGAGTATAATATGTGTCGGTATTTAATTTCCTTTTATGTCCATATTTTTCTCTTACTGCATTTTCACAATACTTGAAAATTAAAACATAAAACTCATTAGTTGTTGAATCAATACTGTAATTGTAATTACTACTCCCAGTTCTATATCTGAAATGTTTTCGAGCTACTATGTCTGCGACAAACTTAAATTGCAATAATATAGTTGTGTTTTCTTGAATATATTTTTCTTTTAACTTGGATATAGTCGCCAAATAGAGTTTTATGACTTCAAGACAACAATATTCTATGCTGCAAAAGTTATTACTTGGATACCATAATTTATTTACGAGAGTTACTTCATCATCGTTTAAATTTAATTTAGTTTTATATTTTGATCCTAACCTCCAGTCATTATAATAATTGTTTTGATATTGATAACTTTCTTGAGATCTTAGACTTAATGCTTCATTACTGTTACCTTTATCTTCCATTTTCTTTATCAAGAAAGAAATGCCATAAGATTTAGTTTTTGGATAATTCTGACCTAGAAGTCTAATATGATTTTCTAATTCTTTAACATCAGTGTAATTGTCATACGAATCAAGCAAATTAAAAAGTAAAATGAAAGCATAATTTGTATTGCCTTGCAAGTCGAGATATTCTCCTTTTAAAAAGCTATTTTTAAAAGTTACATAAAATCTTTTCTGTTCATCCGTTGCATTATTTATCTCAGAATAAGAATAAACATATTGATGAGGCCAATAGGGGACTCCTAAGGGATATACTTTTAGACTGTTATAAGTGTCAAGTCTATAGGAAGTTGGAGTAACATCAATAATTGAGTTATCCTTATTGACTATATTTGAAGTTATATTTGGATCATTTCGAAATGTTGAGTTTTGATTTACTGTAACACGTGTGTCTGTATTGACAATTGGCGCATTCGCTTTTGAATTGTGTTTTTCTACCTGATTCGCTAGAGTAAATAAATCAATTAAAGCACCTATTCCAAGACAACCACCAGTAAATAACCACAGAAAGCCAGTTCCAAACTTTCCTAAATAAAATCTATGTAGACCCAACAAACCAAAGACACTGATCACCCATAAAAAATAAGCTATACCTGTTGATTTAGGAACAAATATTTGCTTATTCTTTTCAACCGCTTGATATAATATGAAAATTACTATTCCAATTATGATTAATGTTGTCATTTATCTCTTTTATTGCTTTGCTATTAGTAATGAAATCTCATAGAGTAATTTTGCCAACTATGTTTTTTTGCTTGCTGCTAACGAACGAGGCGTATTTTAGCTGCATGACCATTTCTTTTTTTGCGATATTCTTGATAGAAGTCATAATATTTCAATTTAATTAAGTCTGAGTAACATCTTGTATTGTTTCTTCGTTCACTCCCATCATCATGTTGTAATGTCCGTCGTGATTTGTCAACATGAAGATATTTCTAAACACTTTTTTATAGTTATCAATTGTTCTATCCTGCAATTCAACATATAGGTCATCATTTATGCTGTGGGAACCATCATTTATCCAACTAATTAAAGATCTACATATTTCTTGTTCTTCTTTTGTCTCAAATTTCTGAATTAAATCATCATCTCCGTACTTTCCAAGTAGCTTAAAATAGTTTTCAATTATTCGTCTCATTATATTTTGAATTGTTATGCTAGACTTTACAGTTTCGCTTTTTAATTCCTGCCATAATAACTCATAAGACGATTGAATTGGATTTTCCATAAGAAAAGGTTGTAGGTTGGTGGCTTTATCATTTTTTCGGAGTATCCAAAAATTGGTTTTGCTACAGTTTTTCGTTCTACCATCAATGAATGAAACCTCTTTGTGAAAATATACATTGTGAGTTAGGAGAATCATTTGTTTTATGTTGCCAATGTCAGATTTTATCTCCTTGATAATTTCCTTTATTAATGTGCTAACAACAAATAGAACGTTACTATCTAAGCTTGAAATAGGGTCGTCAACAACTAATATCCTCTCTTCATTTACAGTATCTTCTGAAATCCCGCCTTTAGCCAATTGAAGGTAATATAAGAACGTAATAAAAGTAATCTCTCCCTCACTTAATGTCGCTTCTGCAATTGTTCCATCTTCACGTTGTATTTGATAAAATCCGTCTTCTGAAGCCGGAACAATCTCGAAGTTTGTAAATCCGTAAGACTTTAGCAATCTGTTTATTTCGTTAATTGTAGGTTGTATACTTGTAACGTTTTTACTCAATGTTTTTATTTCAACATCTAAAGCTTTAAATTCAACTGCTTTAACCGATATTTGTGTATTTAAAGCCAAAATGCCAGTTTTTAAACCGTTGTTTTCAGTGTTGAATTTTGTAATGTCAGCCCTAAATTCTTCAATGATATACTTCCAAATTGATAATATCAAGCTATCTTTTTCTGTCTTAAAATTTCCTACAATTTCGTTATGCTTTTTAATCTCTTCATTAGCATTTGCAATTAATCCTGCAATTAAGTCTAATTGTTCCTTTAATAAAACCAACTCTAAACTTCTGCTTGGTTCTTTGATTTTATTAATTAGTAATTCACTGTTATTGGCATTCTGACTTATTAGTGTTTTGAGAAAAGCAGAATACTTGTCTGTGTCTAGTTTGGTTTCTTTGAGATTTTTTTGATTCGTCTCAATAGTGTTTAATTCATTGATTAAATTCTGAGTTAATGAATTGTATTCTTGCTTAAGTTCTTTAATTTGCCTTAAGTCATCCAAATAGACTTCATCAAAGTAATTCTCCAATTGTTTCTTAAAATCTGCTGTTATTGTTTTCTGTTGACAAAATGGGCAAGTCTCATCTTCTTGTAGATAATTTCGTCCATGATTTACCCAGTCATTCAAGTTTAATCTCTGAATAAGCTTTGCAATATCTACATCGGCTTTACCAACAATAATTTTTTTCCAAATAGGGTCATTTTCGATTTCGAGTATTCTATAAAAACCAATCGGACTAATCGGAGTAATATTTTGAGGGACTTCTCCAAAAATGGTTTTAGCTTTTTCTTTTAATTCATCAAAACTGGATAATACTACTTTATTGTTTGCAAACTCATTTATCAATCTGTTCTTGAAGTTTTCCTTATTTAAGGAACCTGTAAACGCTTCTTTGAAATTCGTTTCATGCTTCTTGTAAATCTTAGTCCAACAGTCATCTTTGAAATCGTTTTCATTTATTTCTTGTTTCTTAGTTTGGCTTTCCGCAGTTTCTCTCTTTTTTATTATTTCTGCCTTGACTAGTTTTTGAGTTTCAATTTTCTCATTAATAACTCTTATATCTTCTGTAGTTGCTTCGCCAAGTGTAAAAACACCTCCAATTTTTCCTTTACCAAAATTACGTTCTCTAAATTCCTTGTTATATATCAAAGTTTTTAGTTCAGTTGCATTTTTCCATGTAACTGAACAATCAATAAATTTTAAATCTGTTGGATTATGAAGAAAATTAGATATCGTTGTTTTGCCACAACCATTTGTTCCATATATAAAGTTTACTTTTTTCAAGTCGTCAATTCGCACACCGGTACTATCAAAAGTGGCAACATTCTTTATCGATATAGATTCAATCATAATTAGTGGACAGATTTAGTTATTTTGTATTTTATTTCGCTGTCAGCAAATGCATAATTTGGAGTGTTGCAGTTCTCTTTTTTTTTCGGCTTGCTGCAAACAAACGAGCGTGTGTTAGGCGTATTGTCGATTATAAATTTCTTGCATTCATTTTAATCATACCATTATCTTCTGATTTCTTTGAAATGAACTTATTGTCTTCAAGATATTTTGCTAACAATTGATGTTCTTTATTAGATTTAAATTTCCTGCGATGATTTTTTTGTCGTGCAATTAATGCGTAGTCACCTCCTAATAAAGTTAGCCCTGTTTTTACAGTATCTTTGTCATACGCTGATTCAAGACATTCTCTGACAAATATGCTAAGTTTTTGTTGTTGGTCAGTTGCATTACTCATAAGCTCAATCACATATGGTAAATCACCTAAAACTTTCTTTGCTAAATTTAATAAGGTGCAAATTAAATTTGATAAAGTTGAATTGTTTTTAAAAATTGAAGTTGGTAAAGACTCAATCACTGTAATTTTTTCAGATATGCTTAGCTTTTCATTTTTTAAAATAGAAATAGTTGTATTTGCATTTGTTGAATAAGAATTAATATTAAGGAGATATTCTGACTTGTTGAATAATAATAATTTAAATAACAAATTTGGAAATTTATCTAGAATCAGCTTAAAATTATAGTCATTCAATTTTAGGCAAACATTTTCAATTAAAAATTCTAATCTTTCAGGTTGAAGAGATGATAAATCGCTGCCACCAAATACTCGATTAAATGATTTTAATATTAGTTTGTAAGAATCAAAAGGTAATTTGTTGTCACCAATCAATTTGAAAAATAATTTACTATCTGTTGTGTCAGCAATAACTCCCTTTGTTTTTTGAAGGCCTAATTCTAAACTATTTATTGAAATAAAATTTAAAATTGTAGAGTTAAATTCAGTATTAGCTTCACTTGAAATATACTTTTCAATATTCTGCCAAATTGGTTTAATTATATTTGCTTTTATTGCGACATCCCAAAATGTCTCATCAATCTTTGATAAATTTATTTTATTATTTTGCTTTAATAGATAATCAATCTTGTATTCAAAAGGAATATCCTTATTCGTTAAGATTGAGATAATTGCATCTTCATTTTCTTGAATACTAGTCTCTGGAAAAATAAAAGACATAAAATCTCCAATATATTCATTTATATTACTTATCAAATTGCTATTTTGAGTTTCGAGAATTGCTGAATAACTTGCAAATTTATATTTTTTTCCAAGTTCTAAATTAATAAAACTCAAAATGAATTGTATGTTTTCACTTGATAATAAATCATAATAACTGCCATTTATAAGAAAATCCATCAACTCATTTGAGACTGATGCTTCAACATTTAGGATGTCATAGTTTATATTTAATGACTCTGTCAGAAATTTTACATTATCAATGAGTATGATATCTAATCTTTCTGCAATGAATTTAAATCTTCCAGATATATATTTTTTGAATTGCTCGTTTTGATAATCTTTAATCTTGGATTTAGGAAAGTATCTTAATAATATTTCTAAATTTATATCAGCAGTTTCTTTCGATTTTGCCTTAAAAATCGCTTTTGCAAAAAAACCATTCCATACTGAAAGAATATCATTAAAAAACAGTTCCTTTTGTTTACCTTCTGTATAATAAGAAGAAACAAAGTCAAGAGTATTATTCTTTCTAATATTTTGCTTTAAAGAATCATACTGTGCAGTATACTCACCTTTGTTTTCAACAATAAAATCGAGTAAATTAATGTTGAGAATTTCAATTTTAGAGAACAGTGATTCGTGAATATCGTTGACAACTGCCTTTGGCTTATAAATAATGTAATTAAACTCTTTTTTTATACCAATTTTTAAATCTAGTATAAAATCTCTGTCAGAAGGAGTCATTACACCAGGATAGAAATAGGATATATAATCATAATAACTTTCATCAATATATCCAGCTCTTATCAGAAAAGCAATAAGTCTATTTTCTTTAGTGTCTTTATAAAAATCATTAGCTGAGTATTTTTTAAGAATTTGATTTAATGGTAAAGTTCGCAATTCTAATTCATCTTGTCGTAATTTTTCAATCTTAGTGTCTATTTCATCAACTCTTTCTGGATACAAAATGAGTCTTTCTCTATAACTATAATTCATATCAACTTTACTTTCAATATCTTTAAATTTGAATGGTAATTGATTAGATCCATTAGACGGATTGTAATATCTGTTTATTAGGTTTTTTTCTAATTTTTCAAAATAGTCTGGGTTTTCAATAATTTGTTTAATAGTATATTCTTTATTTTCAATATCAATGAATTTTGTAACCATTGAAAGTTCTTTTATATACTCAAGAACATATACAGTTCTAAGTTCTTTTAGATTATAGTTTTTATAATGTTCAAGAATTTTGGCTTTTTCTGCTTCTAAACCAACAATTTCATTGGTTCTCTCAGAAATATTACTATTGTGATATTTCATTCTATTTGAAATAATATCAAATACAATCCCTCTTTGATTATGAAGTTTTGCAAAATCATCGGGATTATAATTTTTATACAATATCATTCCCAACATCTTTTTAGGTGAAATATTAACCTGAAGTTTTTGACGATATTGTATATACTCATTGACAATATTTTTCAAAATACGCATATCATCAATATAAATTCCTAAATCCATACATACTTCATCCGAAATATCATTGACTCCTTTTTCTTTGAGAGCATTAAATAACTTATCGCGTGAATTTGAAGGATTAATAACAGGAATTACTGTTGAAATATAGTCAAAGAACTTAGTTCTAGAAGTATCTTTAAACATATCATCTTTAATTGCATAAATGAATACGATTTTATCTATACTTCTACTTATTGATTTTGAATTATTTAGCAAGTGATTTAATTCTCTGAGTTTTAAAAATATACTATGAGTGTCAAACCGGTCTAAATCTTCAATAATTACAATATCATATTCAGTAACTTCGAAAAAATATATAATTTCATCTAAATGCTTGTTGAAAATTGAAGTGCTTTCATTAATCTCAATTTCACCATCTTTAAAATTAAGCTTATTAATTCTATTGTTATAGGTTTTGATAATTAGTTTTTTAATAGCAAATATTGCAGCAACTAAAACATAAGCAGATAGAATAATATCCCAAAATAATTTCAAATTTTCACTGCAAGCAAAAAATACATAGAAACTCTGAATACGTAAAAATTTAGGTTCTAACAATATGCAACAAGAAAGCAAGAATAGAACTATTCCAATTGCAATCTTACAACTATTATCATTACTGATATGTCTGATTCTTTTAAATCTTGATTGAGGAATGCTTTCTGCTTTTTCTTTATAAATAAGTTGTTGAAGAATACTATACTCAATTCTTCTATTTAATGTTTCATCATCAACTTGATCACTACTTTTGCCGTTATCGATGTCATTAGTTGAATTTGATTTTCCTTCTCCTTCTCCTTCTCCTACAACTATTGCAGAGCTAATATCCTTTTTTTTATTATCTAAACAATCTAATGTTGCCAATGATATATTTAAGTACTTGTATTGCGGAAAGTCTTTTTGTAATGTCAGTAATACTGAGCTTTTTCCAGAACCAAACGGACCTGTCAAAGCAATATTTTTAATTTCTTTGTCGTTGATTTTTCCTGCAATATCAAGTATTGGTTGATAAGCTTTATTTTCTTCAATCCTTTCAGTTTCTTCGTCTTTTATTAAGACGTTTCTCTCAAAGGTTGAGGGTGTTAATGAATAATGTGAGGAAGTTACAATCTCGGACTGAGCATCACTGATTTTTTTCTTCCATAGATTATTAAAAAACAAATTAAAACAACCAAACCCTATATTCATAATGTGTAGATTTAATGATTCCTTATTTGAACTACCGACCATCTTGGCTCAGGGATTAATTCATAATCCTCTTTATATTTTAAAAAATAAATAGTCATATTTGTACAACCAATATTTGTTATTCTGATTAATGTCATTCCATTAATTAAGTGATTGAAACAACCCTGACTTGATACTTTTAATTTATTCCAAGAAATGTTTTTATCTGCTGTTCCCTTTATTTCATAATTTTCAACAAAACCGTCAGTATTTGTAGATATATCAATTCCCTTTTTATTCACAACAAAAGTTGTATTTGGATTTATCGATAGAAAATATAGTTTTGAAATTTCAACAGCCAATTTACCAACATCACTATTATTACCCATATTAGGATAAAGAGTTCTTAAATCGTCTAGTTGTTTTTGTGTTATGCTAAATTCTAGGCTTCTCATCTCTTCTTTATTTTTTACGCTTACACCTAACGACTAAGGCGTGTGTTGAACTAAATTCCCTTCGGGAAGAGCTTTAAATATCCTGTCTCTTTAGCCTTGTTTTACATTACTATATTTCTTATCTTTGTATCGTTATTTCTATCCCTTTACACGGCCTTTTTTCCGTTGAATGCACAAAAACCTGCCGCTTTACCCATAGCAACATTTTCCTTCTTAACGCTCATTGATTGAACCTCCTGCAACCGGGAATTAAGTTCAACCTGCCTTTCATGCTGGTTCGTGCCGACCGCACGAAAGTCTATGTATTAGCGGCTACCATTATGATGTCGTTGAGTTTTTGATATTGCTCGATTACAATCATGAATGACAGTATCTTTGATGCCATCAATAATTTTTAAGTATTCAAGTTTTGGTTTGTTATCAATCATATTATTCTCTATCATTTTCAGATAATCCATATATGTTTCAATTCGCTCTTTTCTTAAAATCATTCTATCTGTTAATGAATATTCTTGTTCAATAGCGATGGTTTGATTTGATAGAATTCTATAAAAATCAGTGTTGTAGATATTAGTGTCAAAAAGTACAGATTCAACGTAAACCATCCTTCTACATAAAATATTGATATAATACCCTCCGGTTAAGGTAAGACTATATAATGGATTGTCAATTTGTTCATTATTAGATATTATTAGCTGGTTTTTAATAAGGGTGTTAATAATGTCTAGAATTCTTTCTTTAGAAATACCAAATTGACTTATAGATTTTACAATTAAATTTCTTTCAACTTCTACAGAATTCTCGGTCTTTGAATATTGATAAAGTAAATTTAAAATATACAATCTTATCAGCTGTAAATTTTGCGAAGAAATACCTGCATCAAAGAGATTGATTGCATCTGAGTGTTTTTCTTTATAGTATTTCCATTGGGATAGCAGACATCCTTTAAATACTTCATGATATGGGAAAATGAAGTTGGCCTCTCCTTCAACATAGTTTTGAATAGCTTTATTTGCCTGTATATGTGCAGATGATAGAAAATTTTGAATATAAGAGATTCCTTTCCTAGGATTCCTATCACTCAAGTACTCTAAGAATTGACCATTTTCTTCATTTAAAAGGCTTTTTTGTACTATTGTGAAAAATATACTTAAGTCTTCCACTTTTAATTTAGCTCCATTCGGAAGTTCAATCTCAGCAGATACTCCCTCTAATATTTTTTTTGCATAGTTCAACCTTTTAGACAGTATTTCCTTAAAAGAAGGTGCTTCAATCCAAAAACGTTTTAATTCATAGGCATTAAAAATAGAATCATTCCTATGTTTTATATAAGTAGAGTCTCTTATTGATACTAAAATATTGCAATGGTTTTTCTTTGAAATTGAAATTGCTTCTGAGAATACAGTTGTTTCAAGCTCTTCATCTTCATATAAATCAACGTTATCGATTACAATCACACATAAATGCTGCTTTATAAGATGTCTTAATATTTTGTCAACATATGGTTCGATTGCTTTATAATCGCTATCAATTAATTCATCAACCTTTTTGTTGAATTCTTCTTTATTGCTGGTAAATAATCTGCCATATGGCCCTCTAGCCAGAGCATTTACATCTTCTTCATATGCCGGCATCACAGCTGTTTTATAGTCTGTTGGATTGCTCGGATGTTCTTTTAGTAAATAGTCAAGTATTGATTGATATATAAATTTCCGTGGATTCCCTGTTTTGCCTAATTCTTCTAAATCAATATAAATCCAGTGAGCTTTTTGTTGTGTCAATAAAGACTTTCCCTTTACAAGTTCGAAGTGTTTCAAATATGTAGATTTTCCAGAACCAACAGAACCTATTATTAGCGTTACTGGTGGTGTAATACCGGATTTTGCTATAGAAATATGTTTTGTAAATCCATCATTAGGCTTTCCTTTTTTTATCTTCTCAGCAGGTAATATCTGGGCGGGTTTAAATGAAGTCAAATGCATATTTAATGTGTTATCATACTTTGTTCTGTTCTCAGTAGTTACATAACATTTCTTGAGCACATCTTCATTTTCTAAAAGTGCTTCGGAAAGAATTGCTCTGTCAACAGCAGGCATAATGTAATCAGCAATATTATTTCTACCAATTTTTGAATCTGAATCTTTTAGGACAGAATACAATTTATTGACAATTTCTAAAGAAGGTGATACATCTATTTCACTTAAACTTCCCTTTTCTACATTGTGGCATGCAAAAATATTAAACAAATATTCAGCATCCTCAATTTTTTCAAAAGGGAAAAGAATGGTTGCATATATTGATTCTCTTGAATTTATATCTATCATTGGATAAAAACACCAGCAATTACCATTAGTAGCAACAACAATATTTGCGTTAAAATTCTTTGCGTAGTCTTCTGCTTGTAATAATGCTTCATTTATTTCCCCATTTCCTAGAATAGGTCCTGTCAATTTTAGTTTCCGTTTCTTTGTAGGTGATGGAAAGCTAGCTCCAACCTTTTTTGCTTCAATTATTATTTTTTTATCACCAGCAGTTAAAACATAATCAACAAATCCATTTCGGACTCCAGTAGTATGAGGTTCTACACTAATTTGACCATGGTCCCATTGAAGTACTTCTTTTATTACTCTGTCGATAACATCGAAACGAGTTTGTGCCTCAGAATCATTCTCTAGTTGCTTATTAAATGCAGCTTTGTTTATTAATTCATATATTTCAGATACTTCTCCCCAGTCTTTCATATTTATTAGATTCTTTTTGAGTTATGTGTCGTTTTTTTCATGGCTGCCGCTAACGACAGTCTGCGCAAAAACTCCAAACTGTTGGACAAAGTTAATGAAGTTTTATTATGTTAAGCATTTTTGCTGTATTTTCTTGCGTGTTTTTTTATGTTGCCATTTTTGGGTTTCGGTGAGAAAGTGACCAAAAAGAGCTTAAAACAAGGCTATTTAGAGACAGAAATTTATTTACATAGCATTCTATCAGCACTTTGAATGCATTCAAATTCTTTAGTATGCTGGCACACCGAGCCAGATTATAGCCAATAAAATCAGGCTAACTTCACCCAGAACGTTCGTTTTTCTTTTTGTGAGTACATGATCAAATCCCCGCTGTCGTTTAATGGTTCCCCAGGGGTGTTCTGCAAGTTGTTGTCGCTGTCTGTAGTAGTTTGGGTTTTCGAGTACCCGTTTGTTGTTTTGTTCTATTGCAGTAGCAAATTCACTTCGGTCAATGTTGCGACCGTTCGTTTTGCTTTTGGTACATTTGGGTTGCAGGGAGCAGGTAGCACATTGACGGGTATTGTAACGTTGGAACTTATGAGCTGACTTTTGGTTCTTGCTGCTGTGTGTAAGCCATGTTCCGTTAGTGGTTCGCCTGCAGGACAAGTGTAAGTATCATTATCCGGATTGTATATAAAAGCTGTAACAGGAAAAATATCTTCGTCGTTCGAAGCCGGTTCTTTTGGTGATACAAAGGTATTGATATTTTCACTGATACATTGTGCAAGTTGTTCTCCGGTGTGATAGCCTTTGTCAGCCAGTACGTCCATTGCTTCCACTTGAAGCAATTCTTTGGTAGCAATGGCAACTGAAGCCAATGCGTTGGTGTCGTTTACATCCCCGGTATCGAAATGGGTAATGAGCTTGTTCTTTGCATCTACCGATGCCTGTACATTGTAACCTACATTTACTACCCCACGGTGTAGAATAACTGCTTTGGCATCGGTGGTAGAAACCTGTTCTTGACCACTTTCTTTAATTTGATCTTGAATGGATTCGTATTTTGCCTGACGGTTGTAGATTCTCCATTCTAGACCTCCTCGATGGCCTTGTCCATGTGTTCTACATTTCGTTTGTCTGCCCAAAACAAATCTCCTGACGGGCTTACATTAAAAGGATTTACCCTATATTCAGCAGGAATTTCAAAGAACTCCTTGACCCAATCATCTGTAAAGAAATTTTTGTCAGGAGAATTGGTAATAACAAGGTTTACATACTTATTTTTACCCCTCTTAACAACAACGCTTTCCTTTTCCGCTAATTCAAAATCTTGATGTCGCAATTTGCGACTTCAAGATTAAGGAGTTTTCAGGTTGCAATTTGCGACCTTGAACAAAGACAAGATCTATTAAAATTTTGAGGTGCAAAAATAGAACCTCAAACTAATTAGGAGGAACGTTTGAGGTAGCAAATTGCGACCTCAAGATTGGGTAGCGTTCAAGGTCGCAATTCGTGTACCTTAAACAAAGTCAACATGATATTTGGTCACGAATTAGTCACAAAAATATGACTGTTTATGACTAAATTGTGTCTTAGATTACAACTCGAATACAAGGTAGGATGATGAACAAACCCTACAAAACGTTGATTTTGTAGGGTTTGTTTTTTCGGTGTCGCCTATTGGCTAAACCTTTTGTGGAGGTTGAGGAGGTTGAGGTTCCGGAGGTTGAGGTAAATGAACCTACTCCCTTATTCTACTACTTATCAATACGTTGTAATTGTCCAAAACTTAATTGGTACGAATTAGTCCCAAATTAAACACCTAAATTTTGGCTACTTTTGGCTTCGTAATGTCATGCAATTATTCTGAATACAAAAGTATGCTTTATTTTTGAAATTACCAAATATTGGGATAATTTTGCTATAAAACAGATAGGTTGTTAATTCAATTTTAAATTGTAATTTAACGTGAGTTCGACATAAGGATTAAAATAAAGCGAGTTGTTGCGAATCAACTCTTTCAGCATAAATAGATGGTTTTTTAGGTAAAAAGCTACAAACAAGTAAACCTGCAATCAAGTTTGGAATAAAATTAGTAAGTGAACGATGTTTGTATGTTCAATCTGACATATGTTTTTCAATTCGTCATTATCTGATTCAATTACTGCTCTTTTACGAAGGTTTAATTTGTCTTGCAAAGGAATTTCACCGCCTTTCATATTGTTTCTCAATTTTGTAACCAAATGAATACCATCGACAAATAAAATATCTCTAAGTGTTTGGGAAATATATCCTCTATCAGCATATAGTTTACCAAAAGCAGCGTTTATAAATGATTCATAATTAAGATGTTCACTGCCATCTACATTGCCTTAAGTAATGACAAAACTAATGATTTTTCTTTTGTCATTGATAACAATATGTAGTTTAAAACCAAAGAACCAACCCATAGTGCTTTTGCCTTTAGTGGCAATACCTAAAAACACTTTATTCTGTTTCTCTCTTTTAATATGACAAGCTTAAATTGGAGTTGAATCAACGAAACTGATACCAGTACATCGACCCATTCTACATAGCTTTAAAAATAGCACTAACGGGAAACCGATCTGTTGTTGTAGTTCATCAAATTGATTATAGGATACCAATTTAGGTAATTCCTTACTCAAATGTTGACTTACATAAAACAAATATTAATGCTTCAATTTCCTAAATCCTCCTAAATGAAAGGATATTATAATGGTCATTACTTCGCTATGAGATAGCTTTCCAGGCTTCTTTCTAGTCTTTTTACCGTTGTCTGCTTGTAAAATATGTTTTTTGTATGATTTATCAAATTCTTTTGAGAAATCATAGCATAATAGAAAATTTCAATAATTTCGTCAGTGGTTAACATAGTGATGAAATTTAGTTATAAATATGTATTTCAACACTATAAAGCTAATAATTATCTCTGATCTCTGCTAACTTTCTAACAATTTTCTTATATCGAACTCATGTTAATTTAAGCAAATAGTAATATTTAAAAAAACTTTCATTCTGGTGAGACAATAATACTCATAAACTAATTTTCACAGGGAATGTATAAAAGTATTACTTTTAAAATGAAAAGTATTATTTCCGTACTAATTCTATATTTATCTTTGTCGTGTAAATTATTAAAAAAATCACATTATTAAAAAAATCACAAAACAGTTAAATACGATGAAAATAAAATTATTTACTATTTTAATTCTATTCGCCGTTATCTCTAATTTTTCCGCTACAGCCCAATCAAAAAAAGGACAAATTGTTGGTGTAGTAAATGATTCTCAAAATGGCGATGTATTACCATTTTCTAATGTTTCAATTGATGGAAGTACTATTGGGGGGACTACTGATGATAAGGGATTCTACAGGATTAGTTCATTAAATCCGGGCAGTTATAAATTAAAAGTGTCGTATGTTGGTTACACTCCTCAGATTATTAGTTTTAAAATATCTGGAGATGAAATTGTTACTTTAAATATAAAATTAAAATCTTCATCAATAGAAATGATTGGAGTGACAATAACTGCTTTACAGAAAGGTCAGCAAAAAGCAATCAATACGGAATTGAATGCTACAGAAATTAAAAACGTACTTTCCGGAGTTAAAATCAGAGAATTGCCTGATGCAAATGCTGCTGAAGCACTATCAAGATTACCTGGAGTTGCTGTTAACAGATCCGGAGGTGAAGCTACTTCTATAACAATACGTGGAACATCTAACAATACTCTTTATGTTAATGGAATGCGGATGGATGGAGGGTTGGCTTCAATCGCCTCTTCTATGATGGGTGGTGCCGAAATAAGTAAAACATTTCTACCCGATCAGGATGGAGATGTGCAAGGAGGTAAGGTTGATATAAAAATGCGTGAAGCTGATAAAGGTTTTAGAAAAGAGTTAAATGTGAGGAGCGGATATAATGATTTTACAAAATCATTTAAAATGCAAGATGCTTCCATTATATTAAGTAATAGATTCTTTAACAACAAACTTGGAGTAATTGTTGGTTTAAGTTACGACAGAAAAGATAGAGGAAAAGATAACATGTCTGCATCGTATGATATAATTTCAAAAAGCTCAGCGATTTCGACAAATATAGTACCCGTAAAACTAACAGATGTAATATTAAGCAATACACGTAATTTAAATAACCGGTATGGAGTAACACTTAATACCGACTATCAATTGGAAAATGGAAAGTTGTATTTGCAGAGTTTTTACAGTAATATGCAATCCAATAATCAAACAGGGTCTGATAATTATTTAGCATCAACTGCAGCAATAAACTATCAATCAAGTGATTATATGGCTAAAGAAACAAATTTCTTAAATGGTTTAGGCGGTGAGCATACGCTTTTGGGAATGAAAATTGATTGGGGTGTTACATCTTCATATTACGATAATAGTAATCCAGATCAATATAATTATGGAGCTTCGCAAAGAAATGGGATGTCAAATATAATTACGATTAATGACAGCACATCAATTAAAGACTATCTGGGACGAGCCAATCCAGATATTTCTCAAACATATGCAAGTACAATTTCTAGAACTTCAAGTGATTATCATAAAAATGAACTTTCTGCTCGGTTAAACATACTTATACCATTTAAATTCTCTAAAGAAATAAACGGGTATGTTAAATTTGGAGGAAAGGCACGTGACATTCTGAGGGGACAATCAAGTTCGGTGGTACTTAACGGCCTTGAATCTGATGCTTATGATAAAAAATTTCAATTAGCGTCAAAATTAACAGCTCAATACCCCGATTGGCAATTTGATAAATATATATTTAGCAATCAAGATCTTAGCCATTATGGTTTTACAAATGGTTCAACAGATGTTTCAAGCTATTCAATGTATGGTCAGAATTTATATTTTACCCCTGATTTTGGTAAAGTAAGAAATGTTATGAATTTTTTAGAACCGTATTGGGGAACTAGTTTAATTCAACAAAAGGATGATTATGAGAATAATGAACAAATTTATGCAGGTTATATAATGTCAAGCATAAATTTAAGCAAATATGTAACCCTAACTTCAGGTGTACGATACGAAAGGGATAATTATTCTACAACTGGAAGGTATCTTAAAGATAGTCAGGGAGTTCCACAAGTTCCAGCTTCACAAGGTATTTTTAAAGATACAACAGGCGCATCTTTTAATGAATATTTCCTCCCCATGGTTCATTTAAAAATTAAGCCGTTAGAGTGGTTTGATATCAGACTAAGTTATTCAGAAACTTTAACAAGACCTGATAATAACGATATGAGTCCAAAAATGTATGAAGATATTTATGGTTATTGTAGTATAGGTAATATGAAATTAAAACCACAAACCAATGAAAATTATGATATATATTTATCTTTCTATACTGGAAAATTAGGATTATTTACTGCGGGAGCATTTTATAAGAAGATTCAAGGCCAGGAATTTTACTATTATGCTCCTGTGCAAGACCCTAAAAAATATTTGCCTTTGTCAATTAAACCTGGTAACTATGTTAATTTTTTTATTAACAACCAATGGCCCGGTCATATTAAGGGGTTGGAATTAAGTTGGCAAACCAATTTTTCATATCTTCCAAAACCATTTAATGGATTCAGTTTGGATGTTAATGCAACCATGATGGCTTCAGATACAAAATATCCATTTTACTATTCAAAAACTATTGTAATAAAAGCACCACCATTTAGAACTACAGTTGGTGTTGATAGTTCGAGGGTAAGTCCTGTTATTGGTATGCCTTATTTGGTTGGAAATGTAAATTTATCATATGAAATTGGAGGATTCTCAGCCAGAATTTCGGGTTATTATCAGGGAAACACCTATAATAGTATTGATTACATAAAACCTTCTTTAGATACAGATAAAAGTCCATTGTTTCGAGTGGATTTCAAAGCAAACTATAAATTCAAACAAATCAATGGAATGTCAATGAGTTTTGACATAGCTAATCTTACGAATATGATGGATCAAGTAGTACTAACTAATACTCCTTATAAACCTATCTCTCAAGAGAGATATGGTTCGAGTATAGATTTGGGAATCAGATATGTATTTTGAAATTAAACAGATTTGTTTTATTTTTCAAGTGTTTTGTAGAATAATCTATAGATAAAATTATTAACAAATTTATTTACATATAGATGCAATGATAAATTCACAAATAATTGAACAATAATTGAACCATAAACTTAATTTTATATTGATTTCTTTTACCTAAATGAGAATAATGAGTAGAGATATATTTACTTTAATAAATTAATATCGTAAAACCTATAGATTTAAAAACAATTTAATAATTAAAAAAGATGAAAAAGAACATTACACGTAATTTGATTATTTTTGCATGTTTTTACATTGCAAATTTAACAACTGTTTTCGCTCAGACAACAGTAACAGTAGACGAAGGGTTAAATACACTTTCAGATGCACTTACAGCAAATCCAGGTGCGACATTAGTATTAGCCAGAGGAGGTTCGTATGTTTTAGATCACACAACGTCGATTACTGCCGCAACACAGATTGAATGTGCAGATACACCTGCTAATCTACCTCCAGCAGTTATTAGTATATATGGCGACTTTGGAACGATAAATAATGGAAATGACTTATTACAGACTTCAGCAAATGTAACATTTAAAAACATTGGATTTATAGGTTGGACTTATGATGGACTGCAGCAGTGTGGAACTATGGTTAAAATTACTAGTCCAAATGTGTCACTTGTTTTTGATGGATGTGTGGTACAAGGTGCATTTAAAGTTGTTGAAACTAATGGTAACAATGGATTAAGTTTACTTTTTAAGAATTGCACCTTATTTAATCTAAGCTGCCATAGTAATTTTGATAATCTTGGAGGATTTTTTACTATGTGGGGTAATGATGCAGCTTTCAAAGTAGTGAATTGTACTTTTTTTGAATGTGGAAGAATAATGAACTGCGGAGGTTTAAGTCAAATTTCTTCTGAAATAATGGATCATAATACTTATGTTAATATATATGGTGATCTTTATTATCCATCAATGAGTAAAACATTTATTGCTTCAAACAATATTTATTACAATTCAAATATGAGAGGATATGTTGGACCCAGAACAGCAAGTGGCTATGTTGGAGACTTTAATGGCGACTTTGCGGGCGACTCTCTTGAAGGAGATGCAGCCATTCTTGAAACAAATGAAATAAGCAGAAATATCCAGGTAAAAAGCAATTTGCGATACTATGATCAACGTGTGATAGATAATCAATTATCAGCTCAAATGGCCACATTACAACCTTTATTAAATGATTCAGTTCGACGAACTTTTGCTAACCATTCGGATTGGGTATTAAAAGATAACATTTTGTTTGAAGAAGGAAATAAGGTTGATCCCCAATTTCAAATGGGTGCATTACCAGCAGAAGCATATACAAATGCATTCTTAGAAACTGTACAAAGACGATTACCACCTGAACAACAAACAGCAGGATACCCATTTTCAATAGTATGGTATCCTATTAATCCAACCACAACCGTAAATTATACACCTGGTGAATTTATATGGCCATTACCTTTTAATTTAAAACCTACTAATGCAAGTTTGCCATTAGGAAGTGATGGTTTTCCTCTTGGTGATTTAAATTGGTATGGAAAAGCAGAAGTACAGCAATGGGAAAGTACTAATACTGGTGTTCAGTCAATACTTCAGAATAATGAATTTGAGTTGAAGGCGAGTCCAAATCCATTTAACAACAGTATTTCAATCTCTTATTCAGTTCCTACAAATGCTAGAGTCACCTTAAAACTTTACAATGTTATTGGAAAAGAAATGATGTCAGTTCTTAATCAAGTTGAAAGCCAGGGCAATCATCAAGTTTCTATTGATGCATCAAATATTCAAAGCGGTGTATATTTCTGCAAAATTCAAATTGGGAATTCGGTAGCAGTTCAAAAAATTATGAAGTCAAATTAATTACAAATAATTAATTTTAGCAAATTATATTTTTATGTAAATCGCTTAAGGATAATATTCTTAAGCGATTTTATTGCGAAACATATAATTATACAATGGATTAACATCATCTTTCTTTGTTATTGCAAAAAAATTTAAAAATCAAAATTATGAAAAAACAAATTTCAACTGTATTCTTCTTGTTTATTATTGTAACATGTGTTTTTGCTCAAAAGACACAGAATTTAGCTCTTACACCACCTATGGGTTGGAATAGTTGGAACAAATTTGGCTGCGATAGTATTAATGAAAAAGTAGTAAGAGGAGTAGCCGATGCGATGGTTTCAACTGGAATGAGTAAATTGGGATATGAATATATAGTAATTGATGACTGTTGGCAAATAGCACGCCAACCTGACGGAACAATTGTAGCTGATTCAACTCGTTTTCCATCTGGTAAGTAATTAAAGATAATTATTGACATATTTGTTAATTTGCATATAATCTTCTGATAGAGGCGAAATTTAGCAAATTATTGAAAGTGAAATATATCATTAAATTCTTTCAAATACTTATTAAAGCTTTGGCTGATTATATTCATTCAAAAGGTTTGAAATTTGGGATTTATTCATGTTCTGGCAAACTAACTTGTGAAAAACGTCCGGGTGGAAATGGTTATGAAGTAATTGATGCTAATACTTATGCCAAATGGGGCGTAGATTATTTGAAATACGACTGGTGCAATACTGAAGGTATTGACCCGATTAAAGCTTATACAGATATGAGCAAGGCGTTAGCAAATTCTGGTCGTCCAATAGTTTTTAGCTGTGGGGCTTAAGTCGTCCTTGGAAATGGGCAGAAAATGTAGGCCATCTTTGGCGTACTACCATCGATATATTGAATTGCTATGATTGTAAGGAATCATGGGGTGGGATGGGATGGACATTGATTTTGGACAAACAGGAAGGTCTTGAGAAATTTGCCGGTCCCGGTCATTGGAACGACCCTGATATGCTGGAAGTAGGAAATGTAAAATTAACATACAATGAGAGTGTGGCACATTTCAGTTTCTGGTGTTTATTAGCAGCTCCTTTAATGACAGGAAATGACTTAACGAAGATTGATGATCAGACGAAAAGTATCCTTATGAATAAATATGCCATAGAAGTAAATCAAGACAAATTGGGAATACAAGGAAATAAAATTTTTGATGAAAGTGATTTTGAAGTTTGGTCAAAAAAACTGTCGAATAATAGAGCTGCAATGATTTTTTTCAACAGGAATGACAAAGATCTTACATTTCAGATTGAATGGAAAAAACTCGGTATAAAACAAAATTGTCAACTTTTTGATGTTTGGAAAGCAAGAAACACAGGAACGGTAAATTCAACTAAAACACTTACAATACTGAGTCATTCTGTAAAATTTTTAATACTAAGTCCCCATTTAAAAATTTAAATGAAAAAAGTAAATAACTTTGGGGCATTATTCAGCAAGTAAGAAGCATTTTTAATATTGCTATATATTTGTATAAGTAAACTTTATGAATTAATTTCAAAGAATAGATTACCCTAAAATTCGTAAAGAAACTGAATAACAACACCTTCACTCTTGAAATCTTCTGTTACTGAATAGCAGATTTTATTACATAACCATTCGTAAGGCAAATAATGACCTAATAGTATTAAATTACTATCATAAAACCGTTCAATAAGATCTCCAATCATTCTTTATCCCAGACCCTTAGTGAATATTCTGACGAAAGTGTACAACCGTTCTGGACGAAAGTGTACAACTGTGGAGTGGAAAATTTAAGTATCAAAAGTAGTGATTTTTTATTTCTTTTTTCTCATAGATTCGCCTTTTAATTCAAAACGGTGAGCATTGGCTGTCAATCTGTCCATTATTGCATCAGCAGTCGTAGAAGAGTTAATATATTGATGCCAATTTGCAACTGGAAGTTGCGAAGTAATGATGGTAGATTTGGTAGCATAGCGATCTTCGAGTACTTGTAAAAGTGCTACTCTTTGATTTGCACTTATATTTTGGATCCCAAAGTCGTCCAATATAAGTACATCAATCTTTTCCATCCTGTTTATTAGCTTGATAAATGTTCCATCAACATGAGACTGATTAATCATTTCCAAAAACCGTACCATGCCTAAATACAAGACTTTATACCCAAAATCACATGCCTGACGACCTAAAGCACAAGCCAAATAACTTTTACCACATCCTGTTGCCCCGGTAATAAGGATATTTTCACCTCTGTAAATGTAAGTGCAATCAGCCAATGTTTCCAAATGATCACGGTTTATGTTTCTGGTGGCGGTGCATTCAACTTGTTCCAAAACAGCATTATATCTCATTTTACTTTGTTTAATATTGGCTTCACTTCGTTTTCTGTCTCTTTCCAAAAGTTCAGCTTGAGCCATTCGTGCCATAAATTGATGCAGAGATGGTTGTTCTTGTACCGGCATTGCCAAAATGCCTTGATAGGCTTTGCTCATCCCATTAAGTTTGAGCTTTTCTAACTGTGATAATGTTTCTTGCGTATTCATAATTGTTTGTTTAATAATTAGTTGTTGGTATTATTGGTTTTAAATCACTCTTGTCTGTTGAAGTTTGTTCGGGAAAAACGGGAAATAACTTTTTGGGCCGTCCCATCGAGCCCGAAAAAAGTTATTCACGTTTTTAATCCGCCGATACACTTCTATTTTCATTGAATGTTATATATCTATATTTTCATGTAGTTTGTTGTTATATTGTTATTTAAAAATAGGCTTGTGGACCTCTAATGTTATCATGCTTTATTTCAAAAGGGAGTTCCATTGATTCTGGAAGTGGTATCAAATCCAATTTTTTCTCCAGTATCTTTTTAAGTGATCCATACGATATTTTACCCTTAATTGCCCTGCCACAGGCTGATTCTAAGCGGTCGATTCCATATCTCGTTCCTAAGAATTTGATCCCGATACAAGCCTTATATGTTTGTTCAACAAAATGGCTATTGTCCATTAACTTAGAATAGAAGATGGTTGCGTTAGGGCCAATCGATTGCGCATACTCAAGAAAAAAATCTGCATTCCAACCTGCTGCTTCAGTCTGTTTCTGATGCGATGAGGGCATGTGTTCCGTCAAAGTAGTATAACCGAGTTCTCGTGAGTTTCTTTTGTGTAACGCGATACGTTTTAAACCAATAAAAATCTCCACTTCGTCATGATCGTACACCACACGGGTTTGCTTACCAATATGCGTGAATGGGACACTGTATTGATGATTGTCTTCACCCAGTATCACGTGGTAGTTCTTTTGTACTTTGGCGCTTACGGTATGTTTAATTGAAAATGCATCGTTTGGCAGTGCACCCAGTGTTGACTTTTCGTGCAGTAGAAAAAGCGTGGTACGGCTACCTGGCTTCTTCTGGAAACCGGCATCGTTATGTTTGTCCAACTGATTGAGAATCCCTTCATTTAGGTCTTCAAGCGAGTGAAACTCTTGTTTGCGTAAAGGGGCAAATATGCGTAGGTAAGAATGATAAACTGAATTTTCTACTGTAGGTTTATCTTTGGGTTTGCGTGGGCGAGTTGCAGCCAGAGCAGTATTGTAATGCAAAGACCACTGCTCAGCTAATTCTGTAAAGGTGAACTCATACCGAGAGTTTTTAGTTATAAATTGCCGCATATTATCACTATTCACATTACGTGGTACGCCACCAAAAAACAACAAGCAACGACCTAAAGCCAAAAATAAAGTTTCTTGTTTGGCATTGATAAGTGCCTCTACATAAGTATAGCCACTAAATGGAAGGGTGCACACAAGTACCGGACAATAAATGATTTCGCCGCTAAGTGGGTTTACATATGATAGTTGGGAACCCGCAAAATCCACCTCCAACTTTTCACCTGCTATGTGATCGAAGTGCATGGTTGCACTATGGCGTTTTCGATACTCGACAAAGTATGTGCAAAACTGAGCATAACGGTAGCCATTGGGCTGTTGCTCAATATACTCTTCCCATAGGAGTTTGAGGGTTACACCGACTTTAGAAAGCTCCTGAGTGTAGGTGGGAATCAATTCTTGTAAGTAAGATAGTCGCTCGTTTTCACTAATGTTTTTGACTGGATTTATAATCTTTTCAAGATTCAGGTCAGAAAGAATCAGAAGCTCGGCGTAACTTTTGAGGTTTTGATCAAAAATGGCAAGGTACTTATCCAATACGGATCGGTGAATCGGAACTTTTCGAGAAATAGCAGATTTGCTCTCGCCATTTATCAATAATTGTAAAACTCTTTTTAGTCGCAACATAATAGTGGGTTTGTTTGACATTATACTTTGTGTTTTTATTTAACACAAAGGTCAATATTATACCCACTCCACAAAAGGATTTACCTTTATTATCTTACAAAGTTGTACACTTTGTGTCAGATTGTCAGTATTTTTTTTAGTGATTTTTAATCACCAAAAGTTGTACACTTTGAATCAGATTGGTTGTACACTTTGTACCAGAATACTCACTTAGCAATATATACTAGTTCAAACTCAGGATAATGATGTCATAGAGAAAATTTCTTGTTTTCTTTATGAACAATAAATGATTTGTCAGGCTCTTTTAATAATTGAATGTTTTCGATTTTCATTGTTTAGTGATTGTATTATGGCAAATAAAATATTGTATTTGTAAAAAATAAATTTGTTCAAATATTTGTAAATCTTTTATTAAGTTTCTTGTTTTTCAGAGATTTAATTCAACTCTTTATATTTTTTATGCACACAAAAAATAAATGTACAAACCTATTGAATAATTTGGTATAAAATACTACATTTTTAGTAAGCAGCAGTGGATTTGATTAAATCAACATATTGAATTGATGATCATGGTTAAATAACTAATTCCAGTCAAACAAAAGAAAAACAATAAATTTTAAAGTTCCAACTCCGGGAATTTAGTTGGTGTGTAGATTAAATAAAACAGGAGCATTGATTTAAAAATTAACACATTAAAAATAATAACTAAAATACTTAAATAGCGTTCACTTTAAATTCACTCTCACGAACAGTTAATTTAATGCATTTACGCTTTTTGAATTTAATAGCATAGTAATATTGTATAAAAGTATCATATTTTAAAAAATTAGTATCAATTCTATTTTTCAGGACACATTATCTTTGCTAATGTTTAATACAAGTTATATATTAGAATGATTGGTAGTTGATCAATTTAATTATAGTCAAAATAAATAAAGAACTATTTAAATCTAAATTTTTTTTGATAGTGAAGATAAAACATAAAAATCAAGTACTGAAAACGATCGACTTGAAATTTTATGTTTATTGATTGAAAATTATTGATGATTACCTAATAGTCAATAAAGTTGTAATATTTCCAAAAATTCGATAGGTAAATAATTATTTATTTGATTTTATAATCCATATTATAAATAATTAATTAATCTTGAATTGAATTTGATAACAATTCGTTTATGAATAAAATGATGGTTGTAAAATAATCTTTGATCTTCAATTCTGCCAACAAAATCGCAAATGTTATAAATTTTGCAGGCAGCTTTTTAACTATATTATGTTATTAAAATAAACCAATATATATGAATAACTTAATCATTCGAATAATTTGTTTTACCAGTTGTATTCTATTAAATAATGTTGGCTCTGCTCAAAATAAACCTGATGACAACATTTTCTTAAGAAAGCCCTCTTCCAAAAAAATGATACAACTTGGCTGGGAACAACCAAGCCCACAAATTCTGAAGCAGAACTATAAAATGATGGAGGCAACATCAGCTTTCGATGGTGTTGCCATTGGATTGCGCGATACAGTTAATGGCTTTGCCATTACCGATGGCACAGTTTTTACTCCGGTAGAAA
>Ga0209123_1000434_pt1 | contig 55356 bp, 50 predicted proteins | sample BarGraIncu00431A_FD_184500 | JGI IMG/M metagenome (GOLD analysis project Ga0209123, IMG submission 184500) | Arctic peat soil microbial communities from Barrow, Alaska, USA - Barrow Graham LP Incubations 004-31A (SPAdes) (version 2) | ecosystem: Environmental > Terrestrial > Soil > Wetlands >... | reverse complement strand
ATTTCGACAAACTAATTTACTTATTCACAAAAGAGTACGCTAAACGACCTGATGACATAAAAAGAATTCCGTCTTTTATCAATAAAATGTATAAAAAGGAAGACAAATGGTGTTTAAAAGGTTTTTCGACTCCATACACAGGAAAATACATTGATTATTATTTAAGTGGAATTAAGAAAGAAGAAGGGTTTATAAATGACGGAGTAGATGATGGACTAAGAACATATTATTATAAAGACGGAACTATACGGTTATACCTAAACTATTCAAAAGGAATACAAAACGGAGAAACCGGGAAATACTTCACAAACGGACAACTTCAATACAAAGGAATATTTAAAAGCGGAAAGGAAGAAGGAATTTGGACAGAATGGTATTCAACTGGAGTGGTGAAATGGGTAACTGAATATAAATCTGGGAAAGCTCAACCAACAAAGGAAGTCATAACAACAAATTCTCTCTTCAAGAAAGGACTTGAAGCATTTGAAAAAGGAAAATATTTAGACGCTGTCAATTTCTATAATAAAGCTCTCGAATTATACCCAAATTACAGTGATGCATATTTTCATAGAAGTAGAGCTTATTTATACGACTTAAAATTTGATGAAGCACTTGCTGACTGTAATAAATCTATAGAAATAGAACCATTATATAAAGATGCTTATGGCATGAGAGCTTTTGTCAGAATTCGAAAATATGAAATGAAAGACAGTCGGGCTTTAAGTACGAATAGCGAAATAACTGTTTATACGACTAAACAGAACGTCGAAATTCCGACTGACGAAAAAGCTAAAATATGTAACGACTTAAGAAAAGGTTACGAACTTGGAGATACGAAACAGATGATAACTGACGCTATAAAGAAATATTGCGAATAAGAAAAAGTGCTAGCATATAACACCTCTGTTAAGTGTAGTGTGTTTTTGGCGTAGTTTTTTTTGTTTAGCGAAGCGTCTCGCTTCGTCAAAACTAAAAGCAAGCCTTTGGCTTGCTTATCAGAAAATAGACAGTTGTGGAAAGTATGGAAAGCAGGAGCTTTCCTTCCGTCAATGGACGGACAAGTTCTAACTTATACATAGCGGAACGAAATGCCAAACATCGGTAACAGCATTATTTACGAAATGGCGAAGGAAGGTTGATATAAGGAGAATAGAATATAGGTAAAGTAGCATCTTCATTCTGATAATTCTATAATTTTGTGAAACTTGTCCGTCCACTGACGGATTCTGATTCTGACAACTTGCAGAATAAGTGAATAAGTGGATAAATAAAAATATTTTCAACACTGTAGCGCATGACAACCTACTTAAATAAAAAGATAGATTACCTGCAATCGGACATAACCAATATCTGCGATGAATTGCCGCTATGGTCTTCGGCGTTCGGGTTGCTCCTCCTCGACAACTTTCCTATCGGTGAATATTCCAATTATCTGGATATTGGTTGCGCCACTGGCTTTCCATTAATAGAGATTGCTCAACGACTGGGAAACAAATGTATCTCTGTAGGGTTAGATCCATGGACGGAAGCTGTAAAAAGAACAGCAACAAAAATCAACACCCTTCAACTTGAAAACATATCAGTTATAGAAGGCGATGCGTCCATCGTTCCATTCCCCAATCAGCTTTTCGATCTGATCACATCCAATTTGGGGATAAACAATTTCGAGCACCCTGACAAAGTAGTATCAGAATGTCACAGAGTATTGAAACAAAATGGCTCGCTATGCCTAACGACGAACTTAACGGGTACGTTTACCGAATTCTGCGAAGTGTACCGCGAAACATTACACGAACTTGGGTTTGAAAAGTACCTGATTCCCTTTGAAGAACATGTCAATCATAGAGGAACAGAAGCATCGGTGAAAGAACTTCTGGATACACACGACTTTAAAATCAAAACTAGTATCAGATCGACCTATAACATGCGTTTTTTAAACGGCAGCGCATTTTTAAATCATTCCTTTATCATCATGGCCTTTCTGGGTTCGTGGAAAAATATGTTTGACGAAAAGGACAAGCAAATTTTCTTTGATACTTTTGAGAAAAATCTGAATGCACTATCAAGAAGCAAGGGAGAATTAAAACTAACCATTCCAATGTTGTATCTGGAGTGTGTGAAGAAATAAATTATCGGAATCGAAATCCCTCAGAGGATGAATTCAAATCAAGACAGTTCATACGCAAACAGCTATAATTTTAATAAATAATATGATAACAATAACTGAATTCAAAATAGTCGGAATCTCTGTAAAAACTACTAACAAAGACAATCAATCAGCACAAGACATTGGTAAGCTATAGCAACAATTTCAGGAGGAAAACCTATTTGATAAAATACCAAACAAATTAAGCAATGACATTTATTCAATATATACCGATTACAAATCAGACTTTACTGACGAGTATACCACAATTATTGGAGTTCAAGTAAGCTGTTTAGAAAACATTCCCGCAGGGCTTATCGGAAGACAATTTCCTTCTGACAATTTTGTAAAATATACTGCAAAAGGATTGATGCCAGAAGCAGTTGCTAAAACATGGACTACTATTTGGGAAAGAGACAAGGAATTGAACAGAAAATACACTTATGATTTTGAAGTGTATGGCGAAAAATCTCAAAATGGAGAGAATTCTGAAGTTGAAATCTATATTGCATCCAAATAAGAAAATCAACCTTAATAAAATGGAAGAGGCTAAAATTAAACAAGAGGTTTGGCAAACCATCCTCAACATGAACAAACTGTGGACTATTGATGATAAGGCCGAGGAACTAATCAATTATTTTCACAAAAACATGGTTGCCATAACACCGACGGACGCATTTCGTCGGGTAGGACAATCTTCTTGTGTAGCAGGTTGGAAAGGTTTTACCGATATGGCAAAAATCAATTATTGGAAAGAATTGGATCCTAAAATCGACCTATATGGAAACAATCTTTTCGCTATTGTAACTTATCGATTTGAAATGTCGTTCGATATCAATGGACAGACCATAGAAATGAATGGACGTGATATGTTTTCGCTGGTAAACGAAAATAGCAAATGGTGGATAGTTGCCGATCAATATTCGCCTACACCAAACTAAAAAACAAACTATTATGAAAAAAAAATTTATCATTCTTTTATTATTCGTTGCTATATCTTCCGTAGCTTACAGTCAAAATGAAACGAAGAAAGTCATCCCAACCATTGAGTACCAAATGGATTCGGTGATGAAAAAGTATGATGTAAAAGGCGTTAGTATTACAGCTGCAAATGGTATATCGATTACTTACACAACGGATTTTTATTTTGAAAACGGATTTCTCGTTGTTCAGAAACTAAGTTTCTTCAACATGCAAAAACTAGTTTCTTTCCAACTCTTTAAAGGTCTTTTTGACAAAAAGTACGGCATGCTTATTACCTTCAACTAAACGAGATACGCAGAACATCAATCATCAACCTGAATTCGAATCAGGTTTGCTCAGGGAATAGCTGTATTGTTTATTATACGGTATTCCAACAATAGAAAATCTTCGCAGACTTAGTTCAAATTTTGAATAAAGATTTAGGCCTTAAAACTAATAATATCGAAATAGCATGTCTTACTTTAATACTTCAAAAGCGTTGATGTTTTACGACAGCATTCTTCTTTTTGTAAAGGAGAATAAAAAAAACATATCTATATTTGTAGTGTTAAGTGTAATCTGTTTATTTCCAAACCTATTTTATATTTATTTCGGCAGTTCACTTAGCGGAAACTGCACAAAAAAAATCATATTCCTCAGTATTTCTATCATTTGCTTTCTTGTACCGTTTTTGATCTTCAACATCCGCACATCATTTCTTATTAATGGTCTTTTTGTTTTGCTTGCACCTTTAGAGATCGCTGAAGTATATTTGAATAAACAGACTGTAAGCCCCGGATTTATCATGTTGATTCTGCAAACAGATTCCCACGAGGCATTTGAACTATTGGGATCAATAAAGCTATTGCTGTTTGGGTTCTTACTTCTATATATCTTCTACTTTTTTAGCGTTAGCCAACTCCCAAAAAACGTTGCTTTATTCACCCTGAAACGAAAATTTATAGTAAGCTCTCTGAGTTTACTATTCCTGTCAGCACTCTATATATATTTCTTTGCTTTGGGTTCAAAAATAGAGTCTGAAACAAAAGCAAGGTTTGAATTTGCAAATGGATCTTTTTCGCAAAAGTTTGATGAAATTTATCCTTGCGATATGATTTTATCCATCAATGGAGGAATTAAAATGTTTCATATAATAAATCAGACCTCTGCCGATGTTGAGCAGTTTTCTTTTGGAGCTAAGCAAGTTGCAAAAACAAATGAAAAAGAGATTTATGTATTAATTATTGGCGAAACAGCCAGATATGCTAATTTCTCTATAAATAATTATTCTCGTATAACCAGTCCTTTACTGTCAAAAACAAGTAGTTTGGTTTCTTTCAACGATGTATATTCAGAGGCAAATGAAACCCGAACATCCTTACCTATCCTTCTTACTCGTGCCACAGCCCAAAACTTCAAAGTATTCACAAAGGAAAAAAGTATCGTTGATGCCTTTAATGAAGTTGGTTTTTCTACCTATTGGATAGCGAATCAGTCAGTAGGAAACTATTTTATTCAACGGGTAGTCAAAAAAACAAAAGAACATTTTTTTGTTACAAAAGAGAGCGATTCGTCGGATAATCTTGATGAAAAATTGTGGATTTATCTCGATAAAATTCTTGCTAAAAACGAAAAGAAACAATTCATCGTAATTCATACCATGGGTAGTCATTATCGGTATGACAACCGATACCCTAAAGCATTTAAGAAATTCAAACCCGATTCGGAGGGATCCTTCGGTTATGGTGTAATAGACAAACGAAATAAAGATAAACAGATAAATTCGTACGATAATTCTATACTTTACACCGATTACTTTTTGTCGAATACCATTGCAAGAATAAACAAGAAATCAGCCATTAGTTCGTTGCTCTATATTTCCGATCATGGTGAGAACTTATTCGAAAATGGGCAAGTATTACATGGAAGTATATTACCTACCATTTCCGAAATTCATGTTCCACTTTTTGTTTGGACTTCAGAAAAGTACAATAAGCTATTTCCTCAAAAGAATACAAGCATAATTGGGAATGTGAACAAAAGCATCACATCTTCTGTTGTTTTTTATTCGTTATTAGATTTGGCAAACATCGAAATCAGAGAGACTAAATTTCAAAAGAGCATTTGTAGTCCTTTATTACATGCTGATTCAGTCCGATTTGTATTAAATCAAAATCAGCAGGTAATTAAATTTGTAAGTAAAGTAATTCACTAAACTATTTTAGACATGAAACAAATTGAAAAACTATCGGAAAACGACCACTTCACAGCCATAAACCTGGGCAATCTGGATGATTTAACGAATTACTCGCTTATTCATCCGATAAATAAAAGCCTATTAGAAGGCAAAGTATTTCTAAAAGAGGCTACCAATGCTACAGGTACGGAAATTTCGTTTAATTCACTCGCTCCTCACGCAGCGCAGCCTTATTTTCATATTCACCGCAAAAACGAAGAAACCTATATCATTATAAAAGGATTCGGATTTTTTCAGGTAGACGAGGACTGTTTCGAGATAAAAGAAGGAAGTGTGATACGGGTGGCACCACAGGGCAGTCGTGGTATCAACAATGCCTCTGACGAAATAATGATTTACATGGTGGTACAATCGAAAGAAAACTCACTGGAAGAGCACACCACAGCCGATGGAGAAAGACGTCCTTTTGAACCGAAGTGGTAATAAATAACTGGCACGAGCTTTTTAATGGGGATATTCGTACTTTCTGTACTCTACTCTGCAAACTTCGAATTAAAAAGAAGAAAACCTATGTTGATACCGAAGTTCCAAACACTACCCGTGTTGCAATAATTAGCAAACAAGCCTGCCGATGCAATTTTAAAATTATACACCAGCGACGTCTCAACCATAACCTGTGATGAACTAAATGGTTTGGAGTAATAAGCCGAATTGTCGGGGGCACGGTTAATGGTTTCATAAGGCACAAACCAATAGGCCTCGCACCTGGCATGAAAATCCTTCGTAAAATTGTAAATCGGTTTCAATCCAATAGCCGCATATTTATTGGCACTAAAGGCGTCCTTAAAAACAGTACGGGTGTAGGGCGTTGGTCTAAAAGCAGGCGCTTGGATAAGGCTAACCGTGTAATTTTGCAACAATCCACGGGAAGAGAACGCCAACTCGCCATAGGCACCCAGTGTAAACTTACTTGAAAGTGGGTAATAACGATCCACTTTAGCACGCCACTGCATCCAAAGATTCTTTACTTCCTTCACATTGTTTGCCGGTGTGTTACCCGACTCGTACGATTCCACGCCAGTAAATGCTTGTAAAGTCATGGAAGTATTATAACCTCTTGTAGGATACATCGAATGATTTAAAGTTTGACCTTCTACCCGTCCAAAAAGACTACCTATTGAGAAATGACTCTCGTCTTCACGAGTTGACGGAGTAATAGTGGCTCTGTTTAAAAAGTAGGTATCCGACAAATAGCCATAGCCCGCACCAAACTCCAAACGTCCGTTCATTCCTACCGGAAAACCTACACTTAACTTGCTATAAATCTCACCCTGCGTAAAGTCGGCTGTTCGATTGTCGCTATAAAACAATTTGTCACCTTCAAAATAATCAAACTTATGAAGCACCAGAGCCAGCTTTACGTACCAGCTTTTTTGGTCCGGAATCTCAATACGTGTTCCCAGTCCTAAGCCATTATAGACTTTCCCAAACTGGGCATCAACATAAGAAGACTGCGCATAGTCAGTCAGATTTTGATGCGATACTCCAAAATAGGCCTGATTAGATGTGGACGATGAAAAATTGCCACCCACAAGTACTTTTAGGTGATTTTGGGCTTTTACATTCAGGTTTAAATCAAAATTTCCGGTTTCGGAATTGAACACGGCGTGCGGCATCACCTCCTGAATTTTATCGTCGGAGATTAATTTAAAGTATGATTCTTTAAATTCTTTCATTGTAAAGACATCATCATCGTAGTGAAAAACCTGTTCCACGTATCTCTTTTGTAGGCTATCTACTCCTTCCACCGTAACGTGTTGAAATTTAAATTCAGGGTAACGGTTTCTGAATTCCTGACGTCTTGCTGCAGTTTCTTCGGGAGTTACACGGCGGGGAATACGTGCTTTTATTTCGTCCATGTGCTTCATAATCGAATCGTATCCCATCTGCACTAACTCGTCCACTTTATTGAAGTCGAACATTTTAAAGGTAGAGGAATTAAACGAAAACAAAAGACCTTCTTTTGGGGGAATGGAATAATCGGTTTTGGTCATAATCATGTTTTGCACCTGCATAATGATGTCTCCCTGCTCGGGCTTCTTGGGATTGCTAGCCACCACACTACCTATCATCACATCAGGTTTAAAGTCATTACGCATCACGTCTACCGGGAAATTATTGAAAATACCTCCGTCGAACAACAAACGACCGTCCACCACGATGGGTTTATACATAAACGGAAAAGTCATAGAAGCGCGGATAGCATCACCCAACACTCCTTTGCGCAACACTACCGCCTCACGATTATAAATATCGGACGCAACACAACGGAAAGGCACAAAAAGTTTATCAAAATCACCACCGGCAACAGCATTGGCCTGCGCGCAAAGTTGTACAAAAGCAAAATTCATTTGACGTGGCGACACAAGGTTAGTTGGCAGGATAGTAGATTTAAAAACAATTGAATCGATTTTATTGGCTCTGAACGGAATCTCGGCAAAGTTAGGTTTGGGGTCGGCATTACGGTAATAATACTTGTAGTTCAATTCCACTTCACCCGTCGACCAGTTTTTAAAATCGTTGGACTTAAGCACCGCTATCATTTGTTCAGGGCTGAAGCCCATAGCATACATTCCTCCCACGATGGCTCCCATTGAAGTGCCAGCAACATAATCTATAGGAATATTATTCTCTTCCAATGCTTTAATAACACCTATGTGAGTAATGCCTTTAGCACCACCGCCACTCATTACCAGACCTACTTTCTGTGCAAAAAGCGAAGAGACAACACATAGCGGAAACAGTAAAATAAAGAATCGTTTTTTCATTCTGCGTAAAGGTTTATTCAGACCGTAAAAGTACAAATATTAAATTACAAAACTGAATAATAACTTAAATTTAATATGGAAATAATAGTGACAATTATTCAGTAACATTGAGTAATTTTGTAGGGCGAAAAATAGCTTATTAAGATAATCAGACATATGACTCCGGAATTTTTCACACTAGCTATTGATAAACTCAGCTCTCTTTCTGAAAAAGAACAAGCAATTCTGTCATCGTACATTGAGGTTAAGACATTTTCGAAAGGAGAATTGCTCCTTCGGCAAGATGAAGTCTGCAAATTTATCTACTTCATCATCTCCGGCACTGTAATTTACTACCAATTAACCAACAATGGTGAAGAGTTCACTACTGATTTTGCGTTTGATGGCGAATGGGTGACCGACAATAGAAGTCGTATCACTCAAACCCCTTCGCATCTCAACATCAAAGCATGGGATAATACCAAAGTGGTCGTTATACAACAAAGCGACCTCGAGACATTGTTCACCAACATACCTTCATTGGAACGAGTAGTGCGCCTATCAATAGAGCAAGCCTATGTAAAACTGGTACAATGGAGCATCGACCTACAAACTTTACCCGCCGAGGAACGGTATCAGAAACTTGTTGAAAAATCACCACAAGTATTTAAACGACTTCCACTCTATCATATTGCCAATTATCTGGGCATTGCACCAAAATCGCTCAGCAGAATAAGAAATAAAAAAAGTCCATCCGATTAATTTGGTAACAAATGCGGAGAAGATTCAATTTTTCATTACCGAACTTTGCAGTCCATTAATTAAAAGTTTATCAATATGAAAAAGAAGATCTTAGTTATTGCTTGCATGGTCATAACAGTTGCAAGTACATACGCTCAAAAAGACTCTTTGCAAATAAAAGAAGTTGCAAAGTCTCATTCAAAAAGTTATGATGTAAAATCAGCCATTGAGGTCGAAAGTTTGGTGCCCATGTTTCTCAGCGGTGGTTATCACTTTGGAGTGGGTTATCGTTACGAAAAATTCAGAGTACGCCTGAGCATTATCAATGGAGGAAGTTATGATGCCGAAACAGCCGGTGTAAATAACTCTTCTGCTGATTTTAAACGATATTACAAAATGTCGCCCGGATTATTTTTGGGATACAATATTTGGCGAAATTTGGAACTGTACACTTATTTTGAAGCGCACACTTTCGAAATAGAGCAAAAAAGTACAGGTAACCGAAAAGATTTACATAGTATGGATACCGGTTTAGGACTTAGTTACCAGTTTTTCATTGGAAGGTATTTTTATATTCAACCCGGAATGCACGTTTATCTTAGAGCAAATAAAACAATCAACTTCGAAACAGCAAGTTATTCAATACCAAATGTCGATCTTTCGCCAGTCATAAGGCTGGGAGTTCGGCTTTGGAGCAAAGACAACTAATTAGAGAACAAATGAAAACATCCAGATCAATCAGTATAATGGCTATATCAATATGGGGCCTGTTTTGTTCGTGTACTACGGTATATCAAAGACAAGAAGCGGCACAGATAAATAAAAGCGACATCTATAAAATGCTTTACTATGCCTCACTGGCAGGTAGTTCCCATAACTCGCAACCATGGAAAGTGGAGGTCACCCGCGACAGTCTTATCCGGCTGTATGCCGACACCACACGTGCACTAACAGTTGTTGACCCCGACCGTCGTGAACTGTATATCTCACTCGGTGCATTTATCGAAAACCTCAACTTTGCAGCCGGAAGCCTTGGCTATAACAGCACCATAAAACTCATCGACGACAAGAAAAACATCACACTAGTTGCGGAGATTCATCTCAACAAAGCTTTATCAACCCATTACCATCTGGAACTGATAGAGAAACGCCGCACCTTGCGAACTCCTTTCGATACCACTTCTATCAGCGAGAAAGACATCAATCAACTTCGAGCTCCCGACTCCCAACATATTCATTTCTTTTCCTCACATTCGAAGGAAGGAGACTTCATTGCACAAAAAACAATTGAAGCCTATACGCAAGAAACTTACAACCAAGCAGCTCAAAACGAGCTAGTTAAATGGATGCGTTTTTCGGATAAGGATGTAACCGAAAAAAAGGATGGTCTAACCACTGCCGGAATGCAAATAGAGGGGATCAGTGGCTTCTTTGTTCGTCATTTTGTCAAGCCAGAAGACACTAAGAAAGAAATGTTTGTAAAAGGTGGAATTGATAAAACTAAGAATCAGGTAATGAACTGTGGTGGTTGGATTGTAATTTCCAGCTCTGATAATGCTTTTGCAGAGTGGATAAAAACAGGAAGATTGTACGAACACATTCATCTTACCTGCACACAACTTCAGATAGGATTTCAACCAATGAATCAAGCTATCCAAGAGACAATGTTGAAAAAAAGAGTTGCAAAAGAACTCGGGATAAGTGATGGATTACTATTTATAGCACGCGTTGGCTACGTTGCTAAAACTCCTACCCCTGTTAGCCCCCGCCGACCTGTGGAAGCTTTTACAACTTTCGAGAAATGATAGTCATTGAGAATATTAAAACAAAAAAACGCCTCTTTATGAGGCGTTTTTTTGTTTTAATATTACGAAAGTTCTAGTCTTCATCAATAACATCAACTGTCGACTCGATTTCGAAAACAGAAAGTTGACGACGAAAAATTTCGTCGAGCGAAATTTGGAATGTTTCGGTATGAGCAATGCCCGGTATAAGTGTAAGACGCTCCAGAATAATATGCAATAAATGGCGGTTATCTTTGGCATAAATTTTCACAAACATCGAGTATTTACCGGTTGCGTAGTGACATTCCACTACTTCAGGTATTTTTTTCAACTCTTCCACAACATTGTTGAATTGTTTGATGTCGCTCAACGTAATTCCAATATATGCGCAAGTCTGAAAACCAACTTTGTATGTATCAACTACGAATTCGGAACCTTTGATAATTCCTGTATTACGTAGTTTTTGTATACGTTGGTGAATAGCTGCACCCGAAACATTACATTCGCGAGCCACTTCCAAAAACGGAATACGGGCGTCTTGTGAGATAAGTTGAAGTATTTTTTTGTCTAAGCGGTCAATTTGATGTTGTGCCATAGTATTTAAACAATTACGAGATATTTATTAGGATGTGATTGTCTTACAACAATTATCAACTTTCAGTTTTCACGAGTCAATTAGTTTTGATTGTAAGAATTTTAGTGCAAATGTATTCAATAATTTTGTAATTCTGTGTTATTTTGCAATAATTTGATAGTAGCATGTGCAAAATATTCATTTTAACGATACTTCCCCTCATCGCAGTCTTTCATCACACTGATATAACTTTGGTAGCGCGATGAACTGATGTGGTGATTTTCAACTTCTTTCAACACTGCACAGCCGGGTTCGTGCACATGCGTGCAATTTGCAAATTTACATTCCGAAGAGGCTGCAAAAATTTCTTTGAAATAGTGACCCACTTCTGCTTCTTCCATATCAATTGTGCCAAAGCCCTTTATCCCCGGAGTGTCAATAATGTGACCACCCGATATTAACTCGAACATCTCCGAAAAGGTGGTTGTATGCATTCCTTTGTTATGATAAGAAGATATTTCGCCCGTTTTAGCGAGTGAGAGCGGCGCAATGGCATTAATCAAAGTAGATTTGCCTACACCCGAGTTGCCTGAAAAAAGCGTCGTTTTGCCACTTAAAAAGGCCAGCAAGTCATTTATATTTTCCGAATGCAGAGCTGAAACTTTAAAAGCAGGATAACCCAGGCTGGTATACAAATGAACCAAAGCATCCAAATACTCCAACTCAGGGGCTGTATATCTGTCTATTTTATTGAAAACAAGACAAGCCGGTACGCGATACGCTTCGGCAGTAGCCAGAAAACGATCGATAAAAACCAGCGATGTTTCAGGGTAATTGACAGTAACTACCAGTGCCACTAAATCGAGGTTAGCTGCAAGAATCTGAAACTGTTTCGACAGGTTGGACGAACGACGAACAATATAATTGCGCCGATCGCAAATGGTATTTATCATGGCTGTCCCGTCCACATTCATCTCGAACTCCACCCAGTCGCCCACAGCAATAGGATTGGTGCTGCGAATCTCCTTCAGGCGAAAATTTCCTTTTATGCGGCATTCGAACAATTCGCCATCATCAGTTTTCACCTGATACCAACTGCCTGTATTTTTTACTACTAATCCTTTCATTTTATTTAGAAGTAAGAGCTAAGGAGCAAGAAGTAAGTACAATATATTTTTCTATCATTTTTATTTTTTTATATTTTCATTCTACCGTTCAATACGCTTTACATTTAGACAACTTCAAATCATCTAATCAGCAATTATCACATCAACACATTACCACATCAGCGCATTAAAACGCTTCCGTTGCAGTAATGTAAAATTGCAATTTATCGCCATAATTATTCTTTGCCATATCCAATCGCAAATGAACCCGGGCATCATTCAGGCGATATCGCAAGCCCGCTCCATAAGCCACTTTCAGTTTATCTATCTGATAACCGGAACTGCTCATCACATCTCCCGCCGAACAAAAAATGGCTCCTTTCAAGCATTTGTAGATAGGAAGTCGATATTCCGTCTGAAACATCATCAGCACATTTTCGCGGTACATCCCCTGCCGGAAACCACGGAGTCCATCACGTCCACCTACCGTGGGTAATAATTGAAACGGAATATCTTTGCGACCAAAAATTCCTGCAAAATAAGCTTGCCAGGCTAACACCTGCGATCCAAAAACCGGTATATACTGTCGGCAATCAATCGAAACTTCCTGTAAAGAGTAAGTACTTCCCCACCCTGCCTTCGACGCTGACAAAATGGTTTTGGCAAAAAAACCTTGTTGCGGGTAAAACTGATTATCGCGACTATCAAATGCAGCTACCAAACCAACGCTTGTTTGCGAAAAAGGTTCCCAACCACTGCTTCCAAATTGATTATATAGGGAAACTTTACTTTTTTCGAAGGTCGAATCGGTCTTCACAGCTTCGTGCCGCGTAGCAAATGATACTCCCACAAATAAGTGTTTCGAAAGAATATATTGCGGTTGCGCCACTAACGAAACACTTCGGGCTGTAAATGCTTGCTTGATATCCGTCGGTTTATTGCCTATACCGTAAAAATTATCGGGATAATTGCGCACACTAAAATTAGAATATAAATACCATTTATCGGTATTAAAATAAATTTTGGGCGACACATTAAACAAAAACTGATTATGAAATGTATAAACAGCACTTCCCGTAACAGAACTTATGCGACTAATATCCTTACTCCTGAAATAATATCCGTAAGCAATGCCGGTAGCCACACTGGTTTCTTGCTGATACGAGGCTTGCGGAATTATAAATAAACTTTTGCGCGACACAATTGAATCAGACGGCCCGGCAGCGTAGCTAAACACTGAAACTGTCAGGAGAAAAAGAATGATCCATTGCTTTAATCGCATAATTCAGAATGTATAAATAAAACATCAGTCACCCCAAAAGCTATGAGATGACTGAGCTATCCAACTGATTGTCAACTTATTATACTGTCATTATTTCTTTTTCTTTAGCAGCATACATATCTTCAATGCGTTTAATAAACTTGTCATGAATTTTCTGTACACTAGCTTCTGCATCTTTACCCACATCTTCGGGCAAACCTTCTTTTACCATTTTCTTGAAGTTTTCAATGGCATCTCTTCGGGCATTGCGGATACTGATTTTTGCATCTTCACATTCCGCTTTCGATTGTTTAGCCAATTGCTTACGACGATCTTCGGTCAATGGTGGAATTCCCAAACGAATAGTTTCACCATTGTTCATTGGTGTAATGCCCACGTCCGAATTAAGAATGGCTTTTTCAATTACTGAAATCAGAGCCTTTTCCCAAGGCTGAATGGTAATGGTTTTGGCATCGGGAGTTGTAATTGTTGCCACACTCGAAATAGGCACATGTTGACCATAATAATCCACTTTTACGCCATCCAAAATACGTGGATTGGCTTTACCAGCGCGAATATGCGCCAACGATTCGTCCAAAAATAGAATGGAAGCTTCCATGTTGTCCTCTGCATGGGTCAGATGTGGTTTTACGTCTAGCATAATGTATTTTGTTTGAAAGTTTTATGTTGAAAAGTTGAGTGTTCTATTATTTTAACTATATACTATTTATTTGAAACCAATGTTCCTATTTTTTCGCCCAGCATTACCTTTTTCAGGTTACCTACAGTATCCATATCAAAAACATAGATTGGCATATTGTTTTCCTTGCACATGGTGGTAGCCGTTAAGTCCATCACTTTCAGGTTACGATTGTAAATCTCGTCGTAAGTAATTTCGTCGAATTTCGTAGCTGTTTTGTCTTTTTCAGGATCGGCGGTATAAATTCCATCAACGCGGGTTCCTTTTAGCATTACATCGGCTTCAATTTCGATAGCACGAAGTGAAGAGCCCGTGTCGGTCGTAAAAAACGGATTACCCGTTCCGGCCGAAAGTATAACTACTTCACCGCGTTCCAAACTCTCGATGGCCTTTTGCTTGCTGTAAAACTCACCAATTGGTTCCATGCGAATAGCAGTAAGCACACGCGATTTTACACCACCTGCCTGAAGAGCAGAATTCAGCGCCAAACTATTAATAACAGTAGCCAACATACCCATTTGGTCGCCCTGCACGCGGTCAAAACCTTTAGACGTTCCACTTAAGCCACGAAAAATATTTCCACCTCCGATAACAATACCAACCTGAACACCCAACGCAACTATTTCCGCAATTTGGGTGGCATATTCACCCAATCGTTTTTCATCAATACCATATTGCTTCTCGCCCATAAGCGATTCGCCACTCAATTTCAACAAAATGCGTTTAAATGCTGCCATGTTTATGTATTTATTTTTTAGACTATCTGCCAAAAACAGAAAAGGTTTTATAAACTCTAATTCCGTTTGCTCATTGGTTAGCAAAAGTAAATAATTTGGAGCGGATATGCAAATTATATAATCTATTATTCAATTATTTACCATCGGGGTATTGGAGGTTTTTCCTGTTTTTTGTACCTTTGCGCCCGCAAAACAAAAACTAAATCAACAATTTATGCACGAAAAAGGAACGTATGTTCGTATTGAAGTCGCTGATCCAACTCCACTAGGACTTACGGGCTTGGCAATGGTTACACTTGTAGCCGCATCTCAAAAACTTGGATTTACCGAAGGTTTATCCATTTTAATTCCCTGGGCTATCTTTTTAGGTGGATTTGCTCAGTTAATGGCTGCTATTTATGATTTCAAACACAACAACTTGTTTGGATCGACAGCATTTGCAGCTTACGGTTTATTCTGGATTTCGATGTCAGCATCGTGGATGATTAAGCTGGGAGTTTTCGGAAAAACATTAGCCGACGGATTTGATGTTCGTCAGTTAGGCGTTATCTTTCTGGGTTACCTGTTCTTCTCTCTTTTCATGACAGTAGCGGCATTCAAAACTAACAAAGCATTGATTGCCATCATGGTATTAATCGACGTTTTGTTTCTTGGCTTAATGCTCGATTCATTTAAAATGGGCGAATACTGGCACGCCATTGCAGCCTGGAGTGAATTGTCTATTTCCTTAATTGGCTTCTACGCAGCCGGTGCAAATATGCTCAATAAATCTTACGGTCGCACCATACTTCCATTGGGAAGTGCTATCTGGAAATAATTTGAGTTTATCAATTACAAAAATGGCTGTCTCAAGTAATTTGGGACAGCCATTATTTTTAAATTAGAATCGTTACGCTCCCAACATTTTAAGAAGTTCATACACAAGAATAGCCGGCCAGACAAGAGCCTTCAAAAAACCTAAAACACCTAACCAGAAAGTGGCTGCATGAGAAATAAAATAAATAGCTGCACCCGCTAAGCCAAGTCCATAAACAGCACCACCGGTGGCATTAGCCTGATGATTTCGATTTCTGTTACAATTTTTTTCGTCGTTCATTGTTTTTCTATTATTTAAGTAGTCCCGGTATAAATCCGGAGTTATTATGTCATTTCTCTCTTGTATTTCAAGCCGTAAAGATATACCATATATTTAGAATAATCAGTTCAATATCATTCATTTTTTCAATATTTATTCAAGAACATATACAAATTACATCCATATTATTTGAACAAACTACTTCGAAAGTGGTTATACCTGCATTGACAAAAAAACGATGAATACAAGATCTCAGTTTAAAGCCCCATCTACGCTAGCACTCCTTCTAATGGCAGTGTTCGTTGTTTCTGTAGCCTTTAAACCGATACACGTATTATTGTCAACTCATCATTCTACGGAGAATGTATGCAAGCACTTAGATTCTGAATCAATTACGGATCAGCATCAGGAATCTTGTCCGGTTTGTGAATTTGAATTTTGCCTTTTCATTCCTCAAAACCAATTTAATTTGCCGCAACTGGTGGCTAATTTAGAAGAAAAACTTACATCACGTATTTTTTCTTGTCTCATTCACCAGTCGTCTCATCATTTTCAATTACGGGCTCCTCCAATCCTGTAAAGCAACTTTCTTTTTTCGTCTATTTCCAACTAAACGGCCGGCTATCAAATTAGCACGGTAAGTTTGGCAGCACGTTGCATCTACATCGGCAATGTTGCTATCTGCACCTTCTGTTTTGGAGCAGACGACACATCCACATTATCTATCACTTACAACAAAAAAAATGAATAAAACATATATTATCATCATTGCCCTTTTTGCATCATTAAGCCTTATGGCCGAGAATCTGAAAGTGTCGCAAGCAAGCCTTCAAGGCAAAATAACGACTAAAAACGGAGAACCGATTATTGGTGCCACCCTCTTTTTTCCGGAACTGAAAACAGGAACGGTAACTAACCTCGAAGGGAAATACAAGCTACAGAATCTGCCTAAAAGCACCATGCTTTGCCAGGTCAGTGCTGCCGGATACAAAATGATAGCCGAAAATATCGACTTAAAAACTACAGATAACAAAGACTTCATAATGGAAGAATCTGTCATCGAAATGAACGAAGTAGTTGTTACCGGACAAGTAGGAGCTTCGCAGGCTATCAAAATGCCCACGCCCATCAGCGTTATTACATTGGCTGATTTGCAGCAACGCGGCTCCACGAATATCATTGATGCCATAGCTTCACAACCGGGTATTTCACAAATTACCACCGGAAGCGGTATCTCCAAACCGGTCATTCGTGGCTTAGGTTATAACAGGGTGATTGTAATGAAAGATGGTGTTCGTCAGGAAGGTCAGCAATGGGGCGATGAGCACGGCATCGAAATAGATGAATTCGATGTGGGCAGAGTGGAAATTCTGAAAGGTCCGGCAAGTCTGATGTACGGCTCCGATGCTATGGCGGGCGTTATCAATCTATTTTCAGCGCCGCTACTTCCACAAGGTGCAATGAAATTGAACGCGCTGGCCAATTACCAAACCAACAATGGGCTTATGGCTTATTCGCTGAATTACGCAGGACATAAAAATGCATTTGTTTGGGATTTCAGATACAGCAATAAACAAGCGCATGCCTACCAAAACAAATATGACAGCTATGTTTTTAATTCCGGGTTCAGCGAAAATGCCGCATCGGCTTTGCTGGGTATCAACAATTGGTGGGGATATTCACACCTCACATTGAGTACCTATCAACTCACTCCGGGCATTGTGGAAGGCGAGCGTGACGGTACTACCGGCCAATTCATAAAGCCAATCGTATTGAGTGACGGTAGCGAAGGTACCGCCATCGCATCTCACTCTGATTTCACGAGCTACAGTCATCAAATTCCTTATCAACAAGTAAAGCATTACAAAGCTGTTTGGAACAATAATATTCTTATTGGAGATGGAAGCCTCAAAAGCACCTTTGGATACCAACAAAACCGCCGTCAGGAGTTTGCAGATGTATTAAACCCTGACACCTACGGACTATACTTTTTATTGCACACGCTAACTTACGACATTCATTACACATTGCCGGAGAAAAAAGGATTCGCCCTTTCGTACGGAGTGAATGGCATGTATCAAAATTCATTAAACAAAGGCATTGAATACTTGGTCCCGGAATATCAGTTATTCGATGCAGGTGCCTTTGTTGTTGCTAAAAAAAGTTGGAAAAAAATAGACATCAGCGGCGGCTTGAGATACGACAACCGCTCAGAAAACAGCAATGCACTTTATCTCAATGCCAATGAAGAGAAAACTACTGCAACTGATCCAACAGCCAAATTACGCTTTGCAAAATTAGCTGAAAATTTTGGCGGCATAAGCGGAAGCATTGGTGCAAGCTATCAACCCAGCGAACACTGGAATATGAAGTTGAATTTCTCACGGGGCTTCAGAGCACCGAACATTAGCGAGCTTGCGTCAAACGGAGTGCATGAGGGCACTATCCGATACGAGATTGGCAATCCCAACCTAAAAGCAGAAAGCAGTCTGCAAACCGACTACGAACTCGGTTATAACACCGAGCATGTGAGCGCCAAACTGAATCTATTTGCCAACAACATCAACAACTACATTTTCTCGCGGAAGCTGAGCAATTCTATTGGGCAAGATTCTATCATGACCGGATTTCCGGTCTACAAATTCGATTCGGGAAATGCACAGATTATGGGTGGCGAATTCTCTATCGACATTCATCCTCACCCATTGGATTGGTTGCACTTCGAAAACAGTTTTTCGTATGTTCATTCCCAACTAAAAAACCAACCCGACTCTACAAAATATCTGCCCTTCACTCCTGCTGCTAAATTGAAATCGGATATAAGAATTGATATAAACAACGCAGGTAAATATATAAAAAACAGTTATATTTCATTTGGAGTAGAACACTATTTCAACCAAAGCAACATCTATTGGGCCTACAACACCGAAACAGCAACTAGTGGCTACACCTTATTCAACGCATTGATAGGGGGCGATATCGTTTCTAAAAAGAAAACAATTTGCTCGATTTATCTGAGTGGAACCAACCTGACAGACATTGCCTACCAAAGTCATTTAAGCAGGTTGAAATATGCTACCGTAAATGAGGTTACGGGTCGAACCGGCGTTTTCAATATGGGAAGGAATATCAGCATTAAACTGATTGTACCGGTAGACTTATAAACAAAAACAATCGGCGCGTGATAATAGAATCACACGCCGATTGTTTTATATTTGTCAAACTCTGGAGAACTTGTATTATTTATACATTTTCTCGCGAATCGCTTTAATGTCCTCTGAAGTTACATAATCATCGTAATCCATTTGTTTATCAATAATTCCACGTGGAGTCAATTCGATAATACGGTTACAAACTGTTTGGATAAATTCACGGTCATGCGAAGCCATCAACACATTACCCTTGAAATTTACAAGCGTATTATTGAAAGCCTGAATAGATTCCAAATCCAGGTGATTGGCTGGTGAATCCAGCACCATCACATTGGCATTGCGAAGCATCATTCGCGAAATCATACAGCGCATTTTTTCACCTCCCGAAAGTACACTTGCCTTTTTGTAAATCTCTTCACCTGCAAAAAGCATTTTTCCCAAATAACCGCGAATAAACGCTTCGGTAGTATCGGTCGAAAACTGTCCGAGCCAGTCTACCAGTTTCAAATCGGTATTGAAAAATTCGGAGTTATCGAGCGGTAAATAAGCGTGCGTAATGGTCACACCCCAATTATAAGTTCCTTCGTGCGCTTTGTCGTGATCATTAATAATTTCGAAAAACGCAGTCATTGCACGTGGATCTTTCGACAAAAAGATAATTTTATCGTTTTTCTCTACGTTGAAATTCACATCTTTGAAAAGTACTGTTCCATCCTCAATGGTTTTGCCAAGACCGGCAATTTCCAACACCATATTTCCCGGTTCGCGTTCCGGAGAGAATATAATACCCGGATATTTACGGGTAGAAGGTTGAATTTCTTCCACGTTCAATTTTTCAAGCATTTTCTTACGACTGGTAGCTTGTTTCGATTTAGCCACATTGGCACTAAATCGGCGAATAAACTCTTCCAATTCCTTCCGTTTTTCATCAGCTTTCTTATTCTGATTTTGTTGTTGACGAAGTGCCAATTGGCTCGATTCGTACCAGAAAGAGTAATTACCCGAGAAAAGCTGAACTTTTCCAAAGTCAATATCTACTGTATGTGTACTTACCGCATCCAGGAAGTGACGGTCATGCGAAACAACAAGTACTGTGTTTTCGTAGTTTGCTAAATAATTTTCTAACCACATCACTGTGTCCACATCCAGGTCATTGGTAGGCTCATCGAGAAGCAAATTATCCGGTTTTCCAAAAAGCGCACGCGCTAACAGCACACGTACTTTTTCCATACCGCTCAACTCACTCATCAGTTGGTAATGCAAATCTTCTTTGATTCCCAATCCACTCAGCAAAATAGCAGCATCACTGTCAGCATTCCAACCATTCATTTCAGAGAATTTCTCTTCCAATTCAGAGGCACGAATGCCATCAGCATCCGAAAAGTCTTCCTTCAGGTAGATGGCATCCTTTTCTTCTTTTACTTTCCAAAGCACAGTATGACCCATCATCACCGTATCGATAACAGTAAATTGATCGAATTCAAAGTGGTCTTGTTTAAGCACTGATAAACGTTCACCTGTACCAAACTGCACATTCCCACGTGTCGCGTCAAGATCGCCGCTTAAGATACGGATAAGGGTAGATTTACCGGCACCATTGGCACCAATAATGCCATAACAGTTACCAGCAGTAAATTTCAGGTTTACGTCTGAGAATAAAACACGTTTGCCAAATTGAATGGCCAGATTTGAGACGGTGATCATATATTTTTTATGTCTAAAGTCGAAGGCCTAAAATCATACGATTTTAAACTTTCGACTATTTTAAAACAAGAATAGAACTTGCCTGCTTTCCAAACCCGTTCTATTCTTTTATATTACAAATAATATTATTTGATAAATTACTCTATGATTCCTAAAGCACGAGCAGCTTTAGATATTTTTTCTATCGATTCGTCAATTTGATCAAAAGTATGCGTTGCCATTAATGAGTAACGAATCAGAGAATCTTCTGAAGGTACAGCAGGCGAAACAACCGGATTAACAAACACGCCATCATCCATCAACATACGTGTGATCTGGAATGTTTTTGTATTATCGCGCACATAAAGTGGAATAATTGGAGTTTCCGTTGGTCCGATTTCAAAGCCGGCTTTCAGGAATCCTCCTTTTGCACGTGCCGTATTTGCCCACAAAGCATCTTTACGCCATGTTTCTTCGGCCATTACATCAAGCGCTGCAAGTACACAACCGGTTGAAGCCGGCGTAATAGAAGCACTAAAGATTAATGTACGTGAGTTATGTTTCAGGTAATTAATTATATTATTATCAGAAGCAATAAATCCACCAATAGTACCTAACGATTTACTGAAAGTACCCATGATTAAATCCACATCCTGCGAAACACCAAAATGTTCACAGATACCGGCTCCTGTTTTACCAAAAACACCTAGTGAGTGGGCTTCATCAACATAAATTGAAGCATTGTATTTTTTAGACAGAGCAACAATTTCCGGTAGTTTAGAAACATCACCTTCCATGCTGTACACACCGTCCACTACAATCAGTTTCAATTTATCTGGCTCACATCTTTTAAGCACTTTTTCCAACGCATCCATATCGTTGTGACGATATTTGAATTGTTTTGAAAAAGACAAACGCTTGCCTTCAATAATAGAAGCATGGTCATATTCGTCAAAGATCAAATAATCTTCACGACCTGTAACGCATGGCACAACTCCTGAATTTACAGTAAAACCGGTTGCGTAAACCAATGCAGCTTCTTTGTGCACTAATTTTGCTAAACGATCTTCTAATTCGAGGTGAATATCTAATGTTCCATTCAAAAAACGAGATCCGGCACAACCGGTTCCGTATTTTTCAATTGCTTTAATCGAAGCCTCCTTTAAACGAGGGTGATTGGTCAATCCTAAATAGCTATTAGACCCAAACATCAAAACTCTTTTACCATCAATTGTTACAACCGTGTCCTGGTCAGACTCAATCGGACGGAAATATGGATACACACCCATATCTTTTGCTTGTTGAGGTGCATCATATTGCCCCAATACATTACTTAATAGACTCATATAATACTATGTGTGTTATAAATAAAAACGGCTGCAAAGATACTATTTATTTATGGAAAAACACAAATAATTTGAATTCTAACATATATTTAGCTACTTTTGCAACCCCAAATTAAACCCTAAAACATTTGTGAGCAAACAAATAGATTATAAATTATTGCCTTTGCTGGCGGCAAAATCGGAACCGGAATGGAAACGATTTTATATTAAAAACAAGAAAAAACTCGAAGGAATGGATCTTCGCGTCCAGGCTTTGCACGATAAAGTCTCATCTTGTACCGATTGTTTGAAATGTGCTAACTGCTGCAGGTCACTCGGTCCCCGCATCACCGACAAAGACATTGAGCGAATGGCTAAAGCTTTGAGGATGAAAGCTGCAGATGTAATTAAAAATTATCTACGCGTGGATGAAGACGGTGATACCGTTTTCCAGTCAATGCCTTGCCCATTTCTGGGAGCCGATAATTATTGCTCCATCTACGAATCACGTCCAAAAGCTTGCCGGGAATATCCACACACCGATCGCAAACGATTTTATCAGATTTATAATTTATCAATAAAAAATGCAACCACTTGCCCGATTGTATATGAGGTACTTGAACAGTTAACAAAGACCACTACCTCGTAAAAGCGGACAAGGAAAGTACGTTTGCACAAACCCATTTAAAGATTAGTTCTGAATATCTCTTTTTTTAACGTCCCATTTTTATGGAATGAATATCCGACAGTAAACAGAATACCTAAGGAAATACTCAAAACCGTTGAGGCCAAAATAGCAATCATGATAGCTATTTGATATTTAATGGCCACCAAAGGCACCGACCCACCAAGAATTTGTCCGGTCATCATGCCCGGAAGCGAAACAATCCCCATGGTAGCCATGGTAGCGATGGTCGGATTTAAAGCCGAAACAAAACTCTTTTTCGCAAAATGCAATAAGGCTTCGTACTTTGTAGCTCCCAATGCAAGTTTATAAAAATAGAGCTGCTCATCTCTCCTCAAGGATTTGTAAAAATCACCTAATCCTATCACGTTGGATCGCAAAGAATTACCCAACACCATTCCGCCGATGGCAATCATATATTTGGCATCGAGAATAAAATCGAGATTGGCAATAAAATAATTGAAGTAAAGAACGACAAAGAAATTGGCGATAATGAATGAGAGCAAAACGGGTAGAGCAAATTGCTTGATTCTGAGTCCTGAATTTTTAATTACTGAAAAGCTGGCAGCATTAATCATTACCAGAAACCAAAGCAAATTCAAAAACCAATTGTTGAATTTAAAAACATATTCGAGAAAAAAGCCAATCAGTACCAATTGAACAGCCATTCGCAAAGTAGAAGTAACAAGATTTTTTGTGATCCCAAGCTTAAAATACCATACAGCTATCAATGGCACGAGCAGCAAAATGGCGCACATAAGCATCGATAAAGCGGACAAATCAGTAGCACCATTCATAGTCAATTCAATTTTAGTGCTTTAATTTCAACTCCCGAGGGCAAATAATTATCGTGAGAGATAGACAAAACCGTAAAGTCCGGATTCAGCAAGAAGTAATCGAGCACTTTAATTCTTAATGGTTTATCAAGCGCAGAACTAATCTCATCCAGAAAAAAAATATCCCGTTTCAAGAGCAGCGCATTAATAATGGCAACACGTTGCTTTTCACCACCCGACAACGTTTCAATATCTTTTTGCAACAAACTATCTTGCAATTCAAAATAATCAAAAAGTTGTGGTATTTCAATTGCGGCTCCTTCTTTATATTTCAAATTTGCTCTGAACGACATGGTCTCATCAAACAGAGTCTGAACTTTTCCTGTGCCAATACTCAAATCCTGACTTACATACGCAACACGTCGGCGCAATTCCCAAACGGAGGTATCTGTCAAAACAGAACCTTCGAAAGAAATAGTCCCGCTATCCGGCTTCTCAAAACCCAACAGCAAACGAAACAAGGTTGTCTTTCCAATGCCAGAACGCCCGGTAACATTCACCTTATCGCCTCGAGATATATGAAACGAAAAGTTTTGCAGTACAAAATTTTCGGAAAATCGCTTACTTATATTTTGGATATTGAACATCAAAACTTCTTCAGAAATTACAATAAATCAATTTGACAGTTTTTCAAAATCATCCCAAAAGCCCGGGTACGACTTAGTCACCACTTGTGGATTCTCAACAACAATTGGAGTGACCAACGCTACGGGTGCAAAAGCCATAGCCATACGATGATCGTGATAAGTGGCAATGCTTATCGGTGAAGCCGGCTCGCAACGTTCACCATCCCATGCTAACTGACTTTCGGCAGGTTCGTAAACCACATAACCCAGCTTAGCCAGCTCGTTAATCAATGCTGCAATTCGATCCGTCTCTTTAATTTTAAGCGTCTCCAAACCACTAAATTTAAACGGAATACCTTTCAAACAACAAGTCACCGCAAATGTCTGCGTCAAGTCTGGTTCATCTGTAAAGTCATATTCCATCCTCGTGGTCAGGTCACCATTAGGCGACAACAAAACGCCATCTTCCATGTACGATGTTTTAACCCCTAACTGTTCAAAAAGATCAGCTACTTTGCTATCCCCCTGATAACTATTTTCGCCCAATCCTTTGAGAAAAACACCACCTTTACCTACCAACGAAAGTATTTCGTACCAATACGACGCCGCCGACCAGTCCGATTCTACTTTATAGGGAATCGGCTGATATTCCTGAGGTTCTATCTTAATAACATTTCCTAAAAAGTCAACATCAATTCCATATTCATCCATCATTTGCATGGTCATATTGATGTAGGGTCTGGAAATAATCTTGCCTTCCAACACAATCTTCAGTCCTTTCAGCATGCATGGGGCTATCATCATCAATGCCGAAATATACTGACTGCTCACGTTTCCTTTCAGATGAATCTCGCCACCAACAAGGGCACTACCAACTATTTTCAACGGTGGATAGCCATCATTTTCGAGATACTCAATCCTTGCTCCAAGGTCATTGAGTGCATCCACCAGCAATTTGATGGGACGCTGTTTCATGCGCTCACTACCGGTAATTACCCATTCGCCTACTGTTTTCGACAAAAAAGCTGCAAGAAAACGCATGGTTGTTCCGGCAGCACCGATATCAAAAGTGGTACTATTTGAGTCTAAAGCACTCACCAGCACATTCGTATCATCACAATCTGCCAGATTTTCAATATCGTAAGGGCTGTACGACAAAGCATCCAATATCAAAGCGCGATTGCTTATACTTTTTGAAGCAGGAAGTGAAATTTGAGCAGCAAGGCTGTCGATGGTAATATGGAGTTCTTTCTTGTCAGAGAGCATATTTTAAAATATATTTTTAGTGGTTGACAATTAATAATGGTTGACCGCAATCATTTAGCTTCATTCAAATTCAAAAAAAACTAAACATTCATTTTTTCAAGTTGGGCAATCAGTTTTTCGGTTATCTCTGTAGTTTTATTCATTTGAGTGTTTATTTCATTCATAAAAACATTATCTTCGGATGTACCACGCACAGCATCAAAATCGAGTTGTTTGTCTGCATCATCGCCATCCATTCCAAAACCGGTTCTTGAAACAGCATTGAATTCTTTTTTAGCATCCCTCAATATCAAGTCATCAAAAGTCAACACTGCTTTATTCCATTTCTCTACAATTGAAATAAGATCTTGTATTGCAATTTCGGCAAATGATTTACCGGCTAGTCTTTCTAGGGTGTTTTTTGCCCAAGCCCAGGAATAATTTGAATAATCAGCATGTATTTGATTCAAATTATTCTGAATTGTTTCTAACGATATAGTTTCAGTTGAAATTTCTTTAAGCAACTCATCAACAACACTTTTAGGAGCAATCAAACCAGCCATATCCACCCATTCATCCATTTCTGTCACCGAACCGGCAGACAGAAATCGAACCAAATCTTCTCCTGTAGTTATTTCCACAGCACTGAGTTTTTCAACAACTTTTTTACCAACAAATTGATTGATAGCCATTTTGTACAATTCAATTCCTTTTTTGATAGACGATCGTTTGATTTTGCAATTCTGGTACCATACAAATGAAGTACTTGCATCCATAGTTAGCAACAATCCATTCAGTATTTCAATACCTTTCAAAGCTTTCGACAAAGTATATGGCGACAAAAAGTCAAAATTAATGGAGTCTAGCTTCTTTTCATCCGTACGGGTATCGCGTTTTGGCCATTTTTGCACATCGCGAATAGTGCCGGCACTATGAAGATTTATGCCGGGTAACAAACTACTTTCGCCATCATTTTCCATCAAATATGAAAACGGTAGATCTGAAATATCCGGATTGCCTTTATGCCGACCGAGCACCACTGTAAATGCTCCAATTTTAGCCGGCCACATAACATACGAATCGCTCGAAGTTTTCACACCACGTTCAGTAATTCCCTGATGAACAGGACCAAGCTTATACATATGGTTGCTAAAATTCGTTCCACTACCTGCATTCATAAACGAATATAAAGCTGTGAGCATCAAGGTGGATTTATGGTGTGTGACGGTATAGGGTCCTGCAAAAATTGAAACCGCCTCACCGTGAAGTCCTTGACAATTTGCAAAAAAGAGGGAATCGATGGCCGAGAATTGTTTACTAATAATGCAACCCTGTCCTACAAAGCAATTCGAAATCAGGGCTGACTCAGAAACCGTTGTACCAGAGTTGATAATAAAATTAGTACATTGCACACCTCGCCCGATATAAACGGGTGCTTGTTCATTACAATTAATTGTTCCATTTTCAAGTAACAATACACCTTCAATTACTGCAAAATCACCAATACGCACATTTTTCAAACTATCGCAATTTGTAATACGCACAGTCTTTCCAATACTACCTTTATCCGATTTTTGCGAATTGACATAGCTTTCGATTTTATTCTCTAGCGCTCTAATTACCTTATTGTTATAGCGATAGAAAGTCAACATATAGGCTAAAGGAGCTGACAGTTGATCAAAAATGGGTACTTCACGACCACCGGCTTCAATCATAACCGGGACTTTCGTTCCGTTACCAAAAGCAGATTCACCTTCCGTCAAAATCAAATTCACATTGTCGATATAAGCTCCCTCTCCAATTTCAAAATTAGCTATGTAATTGTTGATTTTATCAATAAAAACGTCATTACCAACCACACAATTGTGCAAATGGCAATTAAAAATTCCTGAATGTTTTTTTACACCGCCCTGGAGTTCAAAAACCTTATTATAAGTTCCAAGATATACGTTGCCGGAAAAATACACATTATAAAAATAAGAGGCCGAAAAGTCCTCAACAACCTTCACTTGTTTCCAATCTTCGGCAGAGCAACCGTAAACTGTTAGTGTAGCTATTTCTTTATCTAAGAGTGGACGATAATTTGTCATGTTTTTTTTTCAACCGTTCACGGTTATCATTGATTTATATTTATTGTTCGCAGCTTGCAATTAAGTTATTCATTCTGTAGTTTTCAAACTCTGATTTGATATAATCTATCCTTCTTCAGGCCTAATGTAGCCAATAGGTCTACGGGGTTTATTCGTCAGATTTCTATCTGCATGCAATTCAGCCAGCGATTGATTTATTGACTCTATTTGAATTTGAGTATCTTCGTTAATGTCGTTCTGATCTTTGAAAATATCTTCTAAATACTCCTTAAGTTCACTTAATTCGTTTTGAAGTTCTCCTATCCGATCAACAGGCGGATTCGACACTAGTTGGCGAATAGCGACAAAAGCACGCACAATCTGAATACTCATATTGACGGCTATGTCACTTCTGAGTACTTGACAACATAGTTACACCATGTTCGGTAAAAACTAACGGAAAAGAAGATTTTGGGCGCTTACTTCCTGATGTCGTCACAATTTGTGATGACATGTTTTTCCATTCGATTTCTGTAAGTTGAAACATGAAGTCATCGGGAAACCTGTTGATATTGCGTTTTACAGCCTGATTCAACACACGCGTTTCCACCCCGTACATTTCCGCCAAATCACGATCAAGCATTACTCGCTGTCCCCTGATTTCGTATATTTTGCTTTGAATAAGTTGCAATTCCATGCCGGCACGACTGTTACTCTGTTATCTCATCGTAATTTTGAAACAAAAAATCATTGTATGGATATCGCTCCACGTGGATAGCTTTGATATTTTCATACATCAAAGCCTTCAAATTATCAATATTATCTTTTTCGCGAGCTGAAATAAAGATGCAGTTGTCATGCATTTTAGCCATCCATGTTTTTTTCAATTCTTCCAAACTTATGTTCTCACGTTTCTCAGGAGCTAAATCGTCGGCTTCTTTTGGCACATAACTAAAAGCATCTATTTTATTGAATATCAGAATCATCTGCTTTTGTTGTGGATCAATTTCTTTCAACGTTTCGTTTACAACATCAAGTTGTTCCTCGAAGTTCGGATGCGACACATCCACCACATGCAGCAATAAATCAGCCTCACGCACTTCATCGAGGGTTGATTTAAACGATTGCACCAAATGATGAGGCAACTTACGTATAAACCCAACAGTATCAGACAATAAAAACGGAAGATTATCAATAATCACCTTACGAACAGTGGTATCAAGCGTTGCGAATAATTTATTTTCTGCAAATATATCCGATTTACTTAGCAAGTTCATCAGTGTCGATTTTCCTACGTTGGTATAACCGACCAAAGCTACACGTACCATTTTCCCACGATTCTTACGTTGTGTGGTCATTTGTTGATCAATGTCCTTCAGGTTTTGTTTCAGCAACGCAATCTTGGTGAGAATAATCCGGCGGTCTGTTTCAATTTGGGTTTCACCCGGACCACGCATACCAATACCGCCTCGTTGACGCTCTAAGTGAGTCCACAGACGAGTAAGTCGGGGCAACATATACTGACACTGAGCAAGTTCTACCTGTGTTTTAGCACTTGCTGTTTGTGCTCTTTTAGCAAAAATATCCAGAATAAGACTAGTCCTGTCCAAAATCAGAACTTTCAGTTCGGCTTCGATATTGCGTAGTTGTTTGGGCGTTAATTCGTCATCGAAAATAACCACACCAATCTCGTTCTCATCCACAAAACTCTTTATTTCGAACAATTTGCCCGGACCAACATAAGTTTTAGGATTTGGATATTCCAGTCGTTGCATGAATATTTTCTCGGGCGAGGCACCAGCAGTTTCTGCCAAAAAAGCCAACTCATCAACATATTCACGAGCTTTATCTTCATTCTGAAGTTGGGTAATTACACCAACAAGTACAGCCTTTTCTTCGTATATTTCCGTTTTCATATTTCTTTTTATCAAAAAAAAACCGTTTGGTGATTCCAAACGGTTTTTATGTTTATTTATTCAGTTTAGAACAATATAGACTGACCGTTGGGTTATTGCTTAAACTTGTATAGACTAACAGACTCGGTTCGCGAAAAAACTCTTAAATAGCACCTATATCAACCATTACACACAATGCTTAACACAATGACGACTGCCATAAAAATCAAAAACTGCCGAAGTTTGCTATTTCTAACACAATGTTTTAGTCGATTTTATCAAAACTATTTGTAATATATTTCTTTCAAAAAATCTGATTTACAAATGTAATATATTTTTTCTAATGTTCATTTGACTCTTCGTAAAAAAACAGAGATAATTGTATTTTAAGAAGAAAAATAATGTTTCGATGTTATTTAATCTTTCAACTATATAAAATTGCAAGTTTTTCGGCATTTTAGGATTTATAAATAGATTTATTTTATCCTCTACCCACAAAATTTGTGTACCTTTGGCTGCTTTTTGAAAAGGAAAATGAGTAAATCTATTTCGTAAACTTGAACTTCCATTTATATCAAACTAGCTGGGAATGCACAAGATATTTATTCCATTTTTATTCATTATTCTTACTGTCCAGTCTGCATTTTCGCAAGCTGGTAGCGGGGTATATAAATTCCTTAACTTACCTGTTTCATCACGACTTGCAGCATTAGGTGGATCAAATGTTTCGCTTAACGACAACGACATTAATTTTGGATTTCAAAATCCGGCATTACTAACAACCGAAACACATAACACTTTAGGCATCAACATGGCCAATTATTTGGCCGACATTCGATTCGGTTCGGCAGTATACGGACGAACGATTGGGACTAAAAATTATTTGGCCGTTGGAATCCAATATGTTGATTATGGCCTATTTAAAGAAGCCACCGTACAAAACGAAATCATTGGCGAATTCACAGCTAAAGATATAGCGCTAAGCTTAATATACGCAAGACCTTTATCGGATAAGTATACTGTGGGTGCAACACTAAAACCGGTTTATTCTGTTTTTGAACGATATACCAGCTACGGCTTGGCAATAGACTTGGGTGCAAGTTACAAAGATACAGCCAATCTTTTTTCGGCAGGACTTGTGCTTCGAAACATCGGAACACAGTTTAAAGGATATTATGCCGACGAAAACGGGCAACATTTAGAATCGTTGCCATTCAACATACAGCTAGGCATGTCAAAAAAATTCAAACATGCGCCATTGCGACTGTCGTTCACATTGCATGATTTACAACAATGGGATTTATCATATCAATCCACTAATCAGCCTACTGAAACAATTGGAACAGTAACCGACGAAAAAAAGATTGGTTTTATAGACATGTTCTTCCGTCATTCCATACTTGCAGCCGAATTTGTACCTACTAAAAATTTCTATTTGGCGATTGGCTATAATCATCGCCGCCAAAAAGAAATGAGTATGAATGGTTTTAAAAGCAGTGCTGGCTTTTCGTTTGGTGGCGGAATAAAAATTTATAAATTTCATGCCGGCTTCGGAATGTCGCAATTTCAGGTTGGCAATTACTCATATCAATTCTCAATTACTACCAATCTAAATGAGTTTAGGCTGTAATAGATTGTTTACTATTATTACACATTCCAAATAAATGAAGAAAATAATCGTTGCCATTGATGGCTTTTCGAGTTGTGGTAAAAGCACCATGGCAAAAGAACTGGCTCGAGAAGCCGGATATATTTACGTTGATACCGGTGCCATGTATCGCGCTGTTTCGCTATTTTGTATACAAAACGGTTGGATGTCAGACTCAGAAATAGACTCAGAAGCTTTAGAGGCTCATATCAACTCTATTCGTATTGAATTCAGAACGAACGAAATAGGAATTTCAGAGACATTCCTAAACGGCAAAAATATTGAAAATAAAATAAGAACGCTCGAGGTAGCCAATGGAGCCAGCAGAGTGAGCACATTGGGTTTTGTGCGACGTGAGCTGGTTCGCCAACAACAACTTATGGGTGAACAAAAAGGCATAGTTATGGATGGACGGGACATTGGAACAGTGGTTTTTCCAACTGCCGAACTGAAAATTTTCCTTACAGCTTCACCTGAGACAAGAGCAAAAAGACGTTTTGATGAAATGGTAGAAAAAGGCGAAGAAGTAGACTATGAAGATGTATTGGCTAACGTAAAAGAACGCGATGATCGCGACCAAAACCGCACAGAAAGCCCACTAAGAAAGGCTAATGACGCTATTGAAGTAGACAATTCGAATTTGACTAGAGAAGAGCAACGGGAAATTTTACGAACTTTGTTTGTCGAAAAAACGTTACAATAGTTTGCAATTACGCAACATTAAACTTGCCATTCCGTTGGAATAAAGTGGCAGGTTTGACTTGTAAACTATTAATTATTAATTTAAATTTGTATGCCAAATATCGAAATTGATCAAAAATCAGGCTTTTGCTTTGGAGTAGTAAAAGCCATTACAAAAGCAGAAGAAGAACTGGCCAAAGGCGAAATACTTTATTGTCTTGGCGACATAGTACATAACGGGTTAGAGGTAGAACGACTCGCAAAAATGGGATTAATCACCATCGACCACGAGGAGTTAGCTAAATTGCACAATGCCAAAGTATTGCTTCGTGCTCATGGCGAACCACCCAGTACTTACGAAACTGCAAAGAAAAACAACATTACACTGATTGACGCTTCGTGTCCGGTAGTATTAAAATTGCAATCGCGCATTAAAAATGCTTACGAAACCAGACCAACACCCGATACACAAATAGTTATATACGGGCATATTGGACACGCGGAAGTAAATGGGCTTATGGGTCAGACCAATGACGAAGCAATTGTAATTGAAAGCGAAGATGATTTATATAAGGTAGATTTTTCGAAAAATATTCGTTTATTTTCGCAAACTACAAAATCTCTTGATGGTTTCAACAAGCTCGTAACTACAGTTGCCGAAATGACAAATAAAAGTGCAATTTTTGAAAATACTGACACAATTTGCCGCCAAGTAGCTAATAGAATACCAAATATTACTACCTTTGCAGAGCAAAATGACATAATAGTATTTGTCAGCGGAAAAAAGAGTTCGAACGGAAAAGTACTGTACGAACACAGCAAAAAAATTAACCCGAATACCTATATTATATCTGAAGCCAGTGAAGTTGAAGCACTAAATCTGGATTTGACAAAAAAAATAGGTATATGTGGCGCTACCTCCACGCCAAGTTGGCAAATGGAAGCAGTAGCAAACAAATTAAATGAACTTGCATTGCAGGTATAAAGAAGATAATTGTTACTATTTTACACACATATTTTTTTAAAACAGAAATGAAATACGAAATTAAATGTATTGGCGTGCTAACCTCCGGAGGAGACGCACCGGGAATGAATGCTGCCGTTCGTTCGGTAACTCGTGCCGCTATTTTCAATGGTATACGCGTGAAAGCGATTTACAGAGGTTACAAAGGTTTGATATCAAATGAAATCATTGAATTTCAAACGCAAAATGTAAGTAATATCATTCAACAAGGTGGTACTATTCTAAAGAGTGCACGCTGTGCAGAATTTCGTACGCCTGAAGGTAGAAAACTTGCATACGACAATATGAAAGAAGCTGAAATTGATGCATTGGTTGTAATTGGTGGTGATGGAACATTTACTGGAGCCCGCATTTTTGCTCAAGAATATAATGTACCAATAGTAGGTCTCCCGGGAACAATCGACAATGACTTATATGGTACTGACTCAACCATCGGGTATGACACAGCTCTCAATACAATTGTGGAAGCTGTTGACAAAATCCGCGATACGGCCTCTTCACACGAACGCTTATTCTTTATCGAAGTAATGGGACGTGATGCCGGCTTTTTGGCATTAAACAGCGCTTTAGCTTCGGGTGCCGAAGCAGCTATTATTCCCGAACGCGAAACACAGGAAGATCAATTGGAAGAATTGATTAAAAATGGTTTCCGCAAATCGAAAAATAGTAGTATTGTAATTGTTGCCGAGAGTGAAATTACAGGTGGCGCAACTGCATTAGCTGCGCTTATGAACAAAGAACATCCTGAATACGATGTGCGTGTAACCATTCTTGGACACATTCAACGTGGAGGTTCGCCAACTGCTTACGACCGTATTTTAGCTAGTCGTATGGGAGTGGCAGCAATTGATGCATTGCTCGATGAACAACGAAGCATCATGATTGGAATTGTAAACGACGAAATCGTTCATGTTCCTTTTACCAGAGCTATTAAGGACGATAAACCTGTTAACGAAACATTATTAGGAGTACTTTCTATTTTATCAATCTAATAAAATAATTCCCAAAATCCCCTGAAGGTAACTTTTAGAACCTGCAATTTAATTAGAAGTAATTCTTCTTTGATTGCGACGGCATCTTAAAGCCTCCTTCAGGGGATTTCTATCTCACTATTAACTACATGACCCCCACCTCAATATTATTTGTTTGCTTAGGCAATATTTGTCGCTCACCAATGGCCGAAGGCGTTTTCCTTTCGATACTTGAACGCGAAGGACAATCATCCGATTTCAATATTGATTCTGCAGGTACGCTGGGAGCTCATATAGGTGAACTGGCCGACAGAAGAATGCGTTTTTTTGCTGAAAAGCGAGGCTACACGCTGACACACCGATCAAGAAAGTTTACAAGGGCTGATTTCAGTAAATTCGACTGGATAATTGTTATGGATGACAGGAATTTCGATGACGTAAAATCAATGGCGATGACAGGTGAAGAAGTCTCAAAAATTCATCATATGGTAGATTTTTGTCAAAAACTAGAAGCAACATATGTCCCCGACCCATATTTTGGTGGCGATCAAGGGTTCGAAAATGTAATTGACTTATTGGAAGATGCTTGCGAAGGGCTGCTTTTAGCGGTAAGTGGTAAGAAGTAAGAACAATTCCTCAAGAAATAAATTTGTCACAAATAAATCAATTACTTCTAAGAGGGAAATTGATAAAATTCCAGTCGGAAGGCCGATTGAAGTACTCGTACGATAATTGATTGGCGGTATATTCCGTCCATGTGTGCATGTGGATATGATTCTCTCTTTTAGAACTAAGAAAAGCACTTCGCAGACTGGCTGGAACTATTTTGAGCCAAAAGTAGAAGAACCCTTTTTGACGAAATTGCAACACATGTCCAAACTCATGACGTAGCAAATCGGTGTTTTGAGAGTGGTTCAACCCTACAAAAATACCCACACCCGGTATTGTCATTGCCGCTCCCCGGTTAAATGATTTAGTATTGACAACAAAAATAGCTACTCCTTCAAATTTAGCTTTCATATTTTCAGAGTTATTGGACAATAAAATCAAACTTTAAGAAAGCTATTCTTCCCATATTTTCCATGCCGCCCGTGCCTGTCCGATAAGCATACCCTCACCGTTCAAAACCTGAGCACCTTGCTCCTGCCCTTTTTGAAGAAACAAAGTAAGTGGAGGATTGTACACCGCATCAAAAAGCAAATGATCTGAACCAAGAAACTGATAAGGGATATCCGGACATTCATCTACATGCGGAAATGTACCAACAGGCGAGGCATTGACAATTACAAGGTAATCCGCTATCACAGCTTCTGTCAGTTGCTGATAAGTCAGTGCACCTACCTTCGCAGTCCGCGACACAAAAGTGGTGGTAATCCCTAATTTGCAAAGCGTATAATCAATGGCTTTTGAAGCACCACCTGTACCCAGAATAAGTGCTTTTTTATGGAAATCCTTCAACAGCGGGCTGATAGAGCTTTCAAATCCAATGGCATCCGAATTGTACCCTTTTAAGCGTAATCCCCCGTCTTTACGAATAAATTTAATGACATTCACAGCACCAATTTTAGCAGCCGTCTCGTCGAGTTCATCGAGCAGAGGAATTACTTGCTGTTTGTATGGAATAGTGACGTTCAAGCCACAAAGTTGAGATTTTTCTTTGAGTGCCAATAATTCCGACACATTTTCCAATTCATACAAATCGTATTGTGCATCAATACTTTCCGTTTCAAATTTATTACTAAAATATTTTTTAGAGAAAGAGTGTCCAAGAGGAAAACCGATTAAACCGAACTGTTTCATTTTTACGCAGAGTATTTCTTTTTACGTACACTTTTCACTATCAACCAAACCAGCAACACTGCACCAACACCCACAAAAATAAAAGACAGTTCGTGACTATATTTATTAATCAGGTCGCGATTTTCACCAGCAACGTAACCAAGCGAAGCTAATACGATATTCCAAAGCCCGGCACCTAAAAAGGTATACAACAAAAAGCTAAAATAATTCATTTTTGCCAAACCTGCAGGAATAGAAATAAGGTGACGAATCACAGGTATCAGTCGACCAATAAAAGTTGAGGTTTTACCATGGTCATTGAAGAATTTCTCACTCTTCTTTATCTTTTCACTACTCAACATAAACAATTTGCCCAACTTACTATCGGCAAATTTATAAATAACCAAACGCCCCAACCACATCGACATCAAATAATTGAACGATGCGCCAATCATTGCTCCAAGAGTTCCGAAAAAGACAATCCATACTATGCTTAAATCGCTTTTGGGATCCATAGCCACGTAAACAGCTGGTGGAATCACTATTTCCGATGGTACAGGAAGTATTGAACTTTCGGCAGCCATTAAAACTGTAATGCTAAAATAGTTGGTATTTGATTTGTACCATTCTTCAATATGTTGAATAAAGTTCAAAGAATCTTTGGCAACAGGAATTGGCTCAGCAGTTGGAGTTGCGTGCGCGCCAAGAGTTACAAAAAACAAGACGGCAATAAAAAGGATTTTTTTAATCATAAATGAAGTAAACGGTTACAAGAATTTAGTTACAAGTCACAAGTCCGATCTTAATCTGAAAAGTTATCTAAAACAATACATTAACAATAATTCTAGTACAGTTGATTACAATCAAAACATCAACAAAAGACTCGAAATTTTAAAAAACACAGCCTCAATTAGGTATCTAGCAGCAATTTATCAATGGCTTCAGGGCATAGTTCGAGAAACAAATCAGCCGATTGGTCGTTTTCATCAACAGCTTTCTTCAGATACGGAATTGCTTCCATCACCTTGTCCATTTTAAAATACACAACGCCAATAAATAAATTTATATACTCTAGCGTGCTATCAAGTGCCTGAGCATCGATATAATAGCGCAGGGCAGACTCGTAATCATATTTATCAAGATAAATATTAGCGATAGCCATCAAGGTATCAGGCTGATCAATATCAAGGGCAATAGATTTTAGATAAGCTTCTAATGCATGTTCAGTTTCGTCCAAGCCAATAAAAGCTTCAGCCAAATACACCCATGCATCAGCAGCATCCGGGTCGATAGCCAGCGCTTGTTCGATATACCCCTTACTCTCCACAAACTTTTCAAGTTCAAGCAAGCAAATGCCAATACCTGTAAGCGCATCATAATTAGCAGGGTGAACACTTAACGACTGCTTGTAGGAAATAATAGACTCATCGTAACGCTCCATTTTTTCAAGGCATTCGGCAATGAAAATTTCCGTTTCCCACAAATTAGAGGTCATTCGCTTATAGTCTGTATAACATTCTATAGCTTGTTCAAACTGATCTAGTTGAAAATGAACATGCCCTTTTTGCAAGCAAGTCAGCGAATCATTTTCGTCAATGGTGAGAGCAAATTCATAGGCTTCCAACGCTTTATGAAAATCCTGAAGGGCAAAATAGATTTGACCCAGATTGAACCAAGCTTCATCTGTATATGAATCAATATCTATAATACGATTGTAAGTAACAATTGCTTTTTCGTAATCGCTATTTTGTTCGTAGCAAAAAGCAAGTTCAAAAAGCAAATCGATATTTTTAGGATTGATAGCATCTCCTTTTTCTAACAACAATAATGCTTCGGAATACTCAGCTCTAGTCAAAAAGATAAAAGCAATATCAAGACAAACATTATCTATGTCGTAATTTTCTTGTGTAATTATATTCTCTATCAATAACTTTGCATCCTGCAAACGCTCCATCTTAACCAACACCTCCACTTTGAGTAGCAACACCTCATAATCGCTGGTTTCTGTAAGCGAGTCGAGAATTCGAAGTGCCTTTATCTCATCGCCGGTAGCCAAGTAGGTTTTAGCACGTTTGGCTTTTAGCACATTGCTATTGGGATGCAGCTTAAATCCAAATTCCAAAGCTTTAGCAGAATCTTTGGTACGACCACGTCGGAGGTAATACTCTACTATACTTCCTAATTCTTCGACATCGAAATAGCCATTGGCAGATCCGGCAAGATACTGCTCATACTTTTTTACAACGTCGTTGGATTCATCATCCACTGAATAAGACAATTTTCGGCTCATGGGCTTCAGTATTTTTTGCAAAAATAATACTTTAAATGCAATTAAATAAACTGCTTACACAAAAGTTATGAACAAAGCCGGAAGCATTAACTAATTTTATATATACCAACAATACTTTTTTGACGTTTAGGCATAGTGTTTGGGGCAAATTCAACTCCAGGAAACGGACCAGAAACAGTGTCATTGTGGAATTGTCGACCACCACATTTTCAAACAATCACATTTTCAATTTTTCATTGTATCTTTGTAAGAATTAAATATCACAAATCGGTTCGTTATGCATTTTTCCAAATTATTCACACACTGCCCTGCATGTGGCTCAGACAAATTTGTACAAAACAACGAAAAATCAAAACGTTGCGAATCGTGCGGATTTGTTTATTATATAAATCCATCCGCGGCAGTGGCAGCATTTATCCTCAATGAAGCTGGCGAATTATTAGTATGCAAGCGTGGCAAAGAACCCGAAAAAGGAACATGGGATTTGCCCGGCGGATTTGTGGATGGCAATGAAACTGCCGAAGATGCTATAATACGCGAAATCAAGGAGGAATTGCAAGCCAAAGTAATTGATTACAAATACATTTTCTCACTGCCAAACCTATACGAGTACAGTGGAATGACGATTCCTACATTGGATATGTTTTTCACTTGTAAAATTGCGGATGATAGTCAACTAACCGCCTCGGATGATGTTGCTGATTGTTTTTTCGTTCCATTAAAGGATATAAAGACAGATAATTTTGGACTGAAATCAATAAAAAAAGGAGTTGGAATGTTTTTGGAAAAGAACTTCAATTCTAAATTATGACGCAGCACATTACGAGACACGACAGAGTAACGTCTTTACTAAAAACAAAAATTATGAATTTATTCAAAATATGATGAAAAAAATAATTGTTTTAAACCTACTTCTTATAAGCTTTGCCAGCATAATGGTTGGACAGCATACGCTTATTTACACTAACTCCGACGTACTGTTCAATCAGGGGAAAGAGCTTTTCACGCAACATAAATTTGCGGCTTCGTACCGCAACTTCGAAGAGTTTTTGAAAGGAACAAAACCAATTCAAGCAGGTCAGATTCAAGAATCCGAGTTTTACATGTCAGCCGATGCTTTTGAGCTTCGTCAAGAAGATGCGAAGGTTCGTCTAAAAAATTATTTATTGAAATATCCTTATACGCCTTTTTACGATAGAGCAAATACCATGTTGGGCATTTTGTTTTACGAAGCAAAGGATTATAAAAGTGCGTTGAGCTATTTCAAAGTTGTTGACGAGAACCATTTAGGAAACAGAGAACTTGTGGATTTTTTGTTTAGCAAAGGATATTCATGTTTACAAACAGGTGATAATACTCTGGCTCGTGACATTTTCAAGCAATTGAAAGTTATGAAAACACGCTATGATTTTTCGGCAAGCTACTATTATGCCTATGCCGAGTACACGTTGAAAAACTATGATGTAGCGCTCCCTGAGTTTATAAAAATTGAGAGTAATCCTGAATACAAAAACATTGTTCCATATTATATTGTACAGATATATTACGCTCAAAAGGAGTACGATAAGCTAAGTAGCCGTGCCGAATTGCTATTAAAAAACAATCCGGAAAATAAAAATAATGCGGAGATATATCGCATTATGGGCGAAATTGCATATCGCAAAAAAGACTATGCAAAAGCAATTGTGTATTTAAAAAGTTACGAAAAAGTCAATCCGAAAGTCTTGCGTAACGACATGTATTTATTGGGATTATCATACTTTCAATTGAAAGATTATCCTAACGCCATCCAATACCTATCGAAAGTAACGACTGCAAAAGACGAAATGACCGAAAATGCATATATGCATTTAGGAAACTCGTACATAAAAACCAAGGACATAAATAATGCTCGTTTGGCATATGAAGCATCATTGCTCACTAAATTCAACAAAACGGTGCGTGAAGAAGCGATGTTCAACTACGCGCTTACCACTTACGAATCGAACACAGGCTTTGGTGAATCCATTTCGGCTTTTGAACAATTCCTCACCGAATTTCCGAACTCTAAATACAGAGACAAGGCCTACGATTATTTATCATCAGTATATCTTACCACCAAAAACTACGAAGCAGCCTATCAATCAATATCAAAAATTGCTGAACCTTCGGATAAATTACTGGAAACCAAGCAATATCTTTTGTATCAAATAGGTGCCGAAGCATTTGCATTGAATAATTACGAAAAAGCGATAGATGCATTCACCCTATCATTGCAAAGTTCATCGACCGGGAAGTATTCTGCCGAAAGTTATTTCTGGCGCTCGGAGAGTTATTTCCGAACCAAACGGTCGACAGAAAGCATCAAAGATCTGAAAGCCTTCTTTGCAAATCCATATTCTAAATCGAGCACCAATAAAACCACAGCCAATTACTCATTGGCTTACGGCTACTTTTCGCAAAAAAATTACAGCGAAGCATTGAACTGGTTCTTGCGATACCTAGGTGCAGAAAATAACGCGGGCAACCCAACCTATCCGGATGCATTAAACCGCGCAGGCGACTGCTATTTTTACAACAGAGATTTCAGTAAGGCCGAAACCTACTACAACAAAGCGGTTTCAATTAGTCCAAACACCGGCGACTATGCCATGTTTCAAGCTGCGTATGTTGCCGGATTGCAAAAAAGTTACAGTACAAAGGTCATGAAGCTGGAAAAACTTCTCAGCACGTATCCAAAATCGGAATATACCGACAACGCTCTTTATGAAATGGGACGTGCTTATTTATTAATGGATAACGACTCGAAAGCGATTGCAACCTATCAACGATTGCTAAGCAAGCAACCTAACAGTGCTTTGGCAAGAAAAGCTTCACTCGAAATCGGGATGATTTACTTCAACCAAAACAATTACGATCAGGCCATTGCTGCTTACAAAAACGTTATTTTCAAATATCCTGGTAGCGAAGAGTCGTACACTGCTTTGGAAAGTCTGGAAACTGTGTATATCGAAATAAACGATGTGCCAGCATACCTTGCCTATACAAAAACACTGGGGCGCACCATTAGAACCACCACGGCCAGTCGCGAAGACTCCATCTCGTACGTTGCTTCCGAAAAACAATACATCAGCGGAAAATACTCGCAAGCTATTGCTGGGTTACGTTCCTACCTGAATAAATTCTGTCCTGGTGGACGTTATTGTTCCATAGGCCAATATTATTTGGCCGATTGTTATTACAGAACCGGTGACAAAGACAATGCCTTGGCGGCTTATGATGCCTTGTTGAAAATTACAGGCAATCAATATGCCGAAGAAGCCAGCATACGGTGTGCCGAAATAACTTTCGACAAAAAAGATTATGCCAGTGCATTGAATTATTTTAAACAGTTGCAAACCCTTGCCCAAACCACCGAAAACAAAAATGTAGGCCGACTGGGCGTATTGCGGTGCAGCTATTTCCTTAACGACCATCAAACAACAGTCAATATTGTAAATGAAATAATGGCCGATTCACACTCCAGCGAAGCGTTGAAATCGGAAGCACGCTTTAATCGCGCCAAAGCCTACTTGGCATTAGGACAATCGGCACAAGCCATTTCGGACTTGAAATTGATTAGCACTGACACCAGAACTGCTAATGGAGCAGAGTCGAAATACTTATTGGCCAACGTTTATTTTGAACAAGATAAAATGACGGATGCTGAAAACGAAGTACTCGATTTTTCGAAGAAGAACACGCCTCACCAATTTTGGTTAGCTAAAAGCTTTGTATTATTGTCGGACGTTTATATTAAAAAAGGGGATGATTTTCAAGCCAAACAATATCTGCTAAGTTTGCAAAAGAATTATAAAGCAACATACGAGATTCAGACCTTGATTACCGATAGACTAACAGCAATAAGCTTACGCGAAAAAAATACGGTTATCAACTAATCTATTTTTCAGGAATTTACAATTATTAATGCACAATTATCAATTAGATGAAAACATCAAACTTTATATTGTCAATCATATTGTTAGCTATTGGCACAATTGCTAAAGCGGAAAAAAAAGACAGTATCGTCGACCGAAACATAACTGTGGAGCGCGAGTACAAACCACTAATTCAGGACGCCGGAAAGATAAATACTTCGCCCAAAATGATAGAGCCAAGCGTTGAAAAAACTACGCCCAAATACTCCGATTTTAATTTGCCTTTAAACGCAGATTTCAATATTCACACGCTCCCTGCAGCCGAATTAAAGATGGATAAACAGAGAATTTCGAAAGGTGGATTTGCTCGTTTAGGACTCGGAAACTATTTAAACACCTTGGCCGACTTTGCTTATCCGCTTATTAAAATGACCGATACGCGTCTGGACTTTTCGTTGAACCACCTGGGTACTTTTGACGGTAAAACTCACTCTACCACCAATGCAGCATTGGCTTTCGATAAGTATTTCAAAACATTCAATCTGTATGCCGGACTGAATGCCGGACACGAATATTTCAAATACTACGGCAATAATTTTAATGCCAATGGGAAAGCAGTGAATCTCGATAGTCTGTCTGCAAAAACCCTTGTTAATCCTTCTTATACAGAAAACCACCGCGAAGGCTTAAGCTCTTTAGCTCGCTCACAACGATTGAACGACTTGGCAAATGATTCCGTTTTCCAAACATTTTGGAGAGTAAATGCCTATGCAGGATTTCGCTCATTGCCACTTTCGGAAGGTGTGCAATACAATGCCGAAATTCAATACAAAAGTTTTTCTTCGCATAATGGTATGAAAGAAAATCACTTTCGAACCCAAGCTCAAATAAACATGGACTATAACGATAATCGTGTAGGACTAGATATTGTGCTTGACAACATAAACTATCATACAACGCAACCGAACTTTTTGAATTTTTGGGATGCATATGCTGTTTATACGCTAAATCCATATTACAAAATAGAAACGGAAGATTATAATGTTCGACTTGGTGTCAGGTCCAGCTTTACATTTGTTCCGGGAAGTGTAGCTGTGAACCCATCGTTGGATGTGAGTGGCGAATGGAAAGCATTTCCGGAGTACCTTTCGCTCTATGGTGGCATAACCGGAGAGCAAGCGGTGAACACACAAAATAAGATTTTTGACGAGAATCGTTTCCTTTCGCCAGACATTAGAGTAAAAGACACGTCCACCCCTATCAATTTCTTTGCAGGTCTAAAGTTGAAACCTTTGTACAATTTACTGTTTGATGCTTATGTGGATTACAGCGCTATTGACAATCAGTATTTTTTTGTCAACAAAGAGTACAATTTCGCATTGTTTAATAATTCGACAATTGCCAATAACTTTGCCACTTTATACACCAATAAGTTTGATGTATTGTACAGCAAAGCCACTCATTTAAAAGTTGGAATGCGTGCCAATTACAATATTCGTAGGGTAGTAAATGTGGAACTTAAAGGAGCTTACAACGAATGGACAGCAACCGGCGAACAATATGCCTGGAACAAACCTAAATGGGAAGCAAACCTCAACACAGATATATTTCTAACACACGATTTGAGTATATCAGCTAATCTGTTTTACGAAGGTGAGCGTTACGCCAAACTTGGAACAATGGCCATGCGCATGCGTCCAAAAGTAGACATCAACCTTGGTGCTTCTTATTCTACCAACAGTTGGTTCACTGCTTTTGCAAAAGTCAATAATCTGATCAATAATCCGTACGAAATGTATTACGGCTATCAGGTACAAGGTCTAAACGCATTGGTAGGCGTAGCATTTTCGTTTTAATTACGCGCAATAAACAAACGCTGTCAGGTGCAAGTACGCCGACTAGTTTGGAAATTTATACTTTTATTATTTCAAGCAACTCCCCTACCATTCGTGGTTTGGGGAGTTTTTTTTAAATAATCAGTACCAGAGATTTTTGTATGTAAGATACAGTCTGCAAAGTTTCTGCCAAAACTAGAACAAACATCTGACAAAATTTGACATTTACAACTGACAAAATTGTCACAAAATAAACATTAATTACACAAATCTAACTTTTATCTGCATTTATATATACTGTGAATTTTTGGCATTGTTTTTGTTTAAAAAAAATCACAATAATAAAGCTGACAAAAAAGGCAATCAATAAACAAATGGAATTTAAAGACGACATATTAACCAATGGAAATCAGCCTCCTCAGGTATTTGAAGAACACACTATGAGTGGGTACTTCAAAGGAACCGAGTTGGCTGAATTACTGTGGATGCGTTTTGAAGAAATTTCAGATAGCGAATTTCTGTTTAGCGACTTTGTTTATAAGGTTGTTGTAGACACAGAAGCCCAGAAGATTAAAGCTACACTACGGGCTATGAAGCTTCATATGCTAAAGCCTATTGGTTCTATCAAAGAATTAAGGCGACTATTGTTCTCTGCCATTTCACTCCTATTTGGGCTGTGTTCCAGTCAATCTTCCACCATTTTGAGAGCCTTTTACGGCAACTCCCTTTCCCGCATTCCATCTTTATAAATAAGCAGTAGCAAAATCTTTCTACAGCAAAGTTGCTTTTGACATACATCAATGTATTTCACACACTTTACCTGTACAATTCACAGCTAATAAAATAGCTTATTAATAACACTTTAATTTTATAAAGATGAATTACAAATCAAAAACAAACAGAATCAACAACGAGTCCGGTGCAATACTAGCACTGCGCATCATAGATACAGTCACTAAATCGGGTATAAGCGATGCCCAGACTAGTAAATCATTTACTCAATTGGTAGATGTAAATTCGCGCTATCAGGTAGCCATTGAGCCGGGCAACAATGAGCAAGTAAAGATTGCCATAAAAGAGATGTTCAACACGAGAGCCACCTTATTCTCTGGAATGCACTCATATATTGAAGGAATGCTCAATTCGCCGGATGCAGAAATGAAGGAAGTGGCCAAACTATTGTTTGATCAGATCAATAAATATGGTAAGAACTTCAGCAACCTTAAAATTGCCGACCAATCGCTTCGGTACATTCGAATTATTGAAGGGTTGAAAAAGCCAGAGTACGAAATACCGCTTATGAGAGCAGGGCTTACCGAAAAAGCAGCTTTATTAGATCAGGTTCAACTTGGCTACGAAGATCTGTACATGGGGCGAGGCAACACCTCAGCTACTAAAGTAGCACCAAGCAGCTTGCGAAAAGAGCTAAACAACTCCATCAAACTGTATATTGATGAAGTAAACTGGATGACCAACCGTATGGATACAGAAGAATGGCACACACTGCGGTACAGTCTTCAAAAAAGGTTCGACGAGGTTAGTGTTTCAACAAAGAAGCAAACTACCAATAGTACCGCTACGCCAACCACAACTGCAACTACTAAATAAATAGTTTGAGGGGTTATCTTTGTTCAATTAAGCTCCGGAATGCATTTGCATTTCGGAGCTTTTTTTGCATAAACTCGCTCCCTGCGAGTTTACTGCCTTACTTCAACTGACAAAACTCATTTTCCGGTATAGAAACAGTCAACAGCAAGTGTAAAAATGCTTTTTCATTACCGGGATTCTGTTTTGTCAACTGTAAAAACATCATTTATATCCTGTTTTTAGCTTTTGTCAAGCGACAAAAGCTAAAAACTCCAACAAATTGGCATTTTTCAAGTGAAGAAACATAATTTATGTCTTAATATTGTCTTTTGTCACGTGTAAAAGCTGAAAAAACTCACCCAATCAACATTTGTCAGCTGTAGAAGCCATAAAAACGCAATTTGAATATAGCATGGCAATAAATTACGACGCTACCCAAATCGATCGTGGCTACGCCACTTATAAAACACATCAAAACCAGTGGCGTAGCCACAACCGATTTCAGGAGCGTGGGGGTTCAACCCCATGCGACAATGAGCAGGAGAATCTATTTTAAGCATTATTCCAAAATAATTGTTGATTTAATAAATGTATTTGATTATTTTTGAATTATAAATGAATCAAGTTTAAAATCACAAAAACATTATGGCAAATACCTATCACAAAATGTATATCCAATGTGTGTTTGCAGTAAAATATCGCAACGCCGTTATCGACAAATCATGGAGACCACAACTAATGGCTGTACTTGGCAATCTAATAAACGAAACCGACTGCCAAAACCTCATTGTAAATGGAATAGAAGACCATGTTCATTGCTTTTTCAAACTAATGCCAAACATTGAAGTATCAAACGTTATGCAAAGCGTAAAAGCAAAATCTTCTAAATGGGTAAATGAAAGCGGATTGCTACGCGAACGTTTCGAATGGCAGAGAGGTTATGGTGCTTTCTCATATAGCCCATGGGACAAGGATATGATATTTCATTATGTTGAAAATCAGGAAAAACATCATGCTAAACAAGATTTCAAAACCGAATACCTTGAAACGCTGCAAAAACATGAGGTGGAATTTGATGAGCAATATATTTTTGAAGAACTGATATAACCCTTTTTCTTCAATCGCATATGAATAAATTCATACGCTCCATATATCGGTCGTCGCTATGCGACTTGCATGGTTTGAGCAAGTGGCGTAGCCACGACTACAGAGAAAGATTGCATAGGATTAAAACTCTTAAAAAACGCATAGGGTTAAAACCCTACGCAAAGTAAATCGGTCGTGGCGATGCCACTTATAAAACGCAGCTTCTCTCGTCACTTCAAGTCGCATAGCGACGACCGATTTCGGGAGCGTGGGGTTTCAACCCCATGCGACAATACACGTTTTGAGCGAGCGTAGGAATTTATTTCAATGCGATGTTAATCAAACGAATTTTCGTACATTTGCAAATCAAACAAAAAAACAATAATCTATCGAATAAAACTTTTTTCAACATATTATAAATAGCATTCTGCTATTGTTCGCGCCCTCGAAACCTCGGAAATTTCTTTTTTGCGAACACACAGTGTCAGATTCAATGAGCAAAATGCTCACGCCCAACGGCGTGGGCTTTTGACTTATCGACACTGTGTGGCCTCCGAGGGCCTTGAGGGCGGGTAAGGATTTGGTCCACGCTTTTTTTGTGGGCAACCGTCCGGGGACAATCAGCAACTGCTGAAAATAAATAATAAGCCCCAAAACAATGTCAAACCTCACACTTTTTCAAGAGCTGGAAGAATTGCTCCGACCACACAGCCAATATACTACCGAAGATGGCGTAATGCTCAAAAACAGCATCATAGAAGCAGCTCTCCAACTTCGTCCGGATTTACTTAAGCTCATTCTTACCAACGAAAAACTAAAAGCCAATTTCTTTACCGAAGTTGAAAGTCTGTTGGTGTTCGACAAAGTGCGATTTCAAAAGTTTGTAATGAATAAACGCTTTTTACCCGATAGTTATACCAGTTTTAAAAACAAGATAGGATTGACAACTGATGAAGGTGATTTTCTGTCAGAGAGCCGTGAGGTAGTTCTTTCGTGGCCTTATAAAGACTGCGTTTTAGAAGGTGGCCAAACCAAAGAAGATGCCAAACGCAACGAAGTATTTTGGAATGAAATTCTAGCACCCGACGAAATCAACCGACTAACAGAGCCTAAAGTTTTGAGCAACTTCAAAAAGTTTGATGCTGATGGCGAACACAAAGTAGAATCAGTCTCGAAAGCAGATAATCTGATAATAAAAGGAAATAATCTGCTGGCATTACACTCCCTAAAAAAAACTTATGCCGAGCAAGTTAAGTTGATTTATATTGACCCGCCATATAATACTGGAAATGATAGTTTTCAATACAATGATAGCTTTAACCATTCTGCATGGATGACTTTTATGCGAAATAGGTTAGCTTCAGCTAAAGAATTACTGAAAAATGATGGCTTAATATTCATTCAATGTGATGATAATGAGCAAGCTTATTTGAAGATTCTAATGGATGATGTATTTGGACGAGAATCCTTTATAAGCACAATTGCAATTCGTTCATCAACTCCAAGTGGAACCAAAACTGCACATAAAGACAAAACAATAATAAAACAGAAAGACTATCTTATATTTTTCAAGAAAAATAATATTGGAAGTATTTCACTAACTCCTCAATATACAAGAAGGGATAAATGGGATACACATTATTCATTGTGGTTGGAAAAGAATCAAAATGGAATCTATTCTTTATCAAAGCTAACAGACAAATTGGTAAAAGAAAATATAATTGGACAAAATCAAAAGCTTGATGATTTATCAATAGATGATTCTAAATTCAGAAACTTTTATTTAAAAAATGCTGAGAATATAGTTCGTTTGCAATCTCACAAAAATAAGGAAGTTGAAAGGATTTCGAGAGAGCTTAATAATCAGGTATTTGTGGACAAAGATGGAAATAACACCAAGGGTTTGTATTTTAATGGACAAGTTGTTACTCCACTTAAGCAAGGTGTAAAAAAAGTATATTACAATCAGAAAATCGAAGAAGACATATCTATGCTTTTATGTGATTTTTGGTCTGACATAGATTTTCAAAATACTCAAAATGAGGGTGGAGTTGTGTTCCCTACAGCAAAAAAGCCTGAGTTACTGTTGTATAGGCTCATAGATTTAACAACAAAGCCAGGTGATATTGTACTCGATTATCATCTCGGCAGTGGTACTACCGCCGCTGTAGCCCATAAAATGGGCCGTAGGTATATCGGTATTGAGCAAATGGATTATATCGAAACAGTGGCAGTAGAGCGATTAAAGAAAGTGATTGGTGAGAAAACTGAGATTGTTCAAAAGATTTCGCAACAAGGAAGTCTAGATTTTATTCCAGAATCAGAAGTAAATTATCAAACAACATATTACGACCAAGGGGGTATTTCCAAAGCCGTCAATTGGCAAGGAGGAGGCTCATTTGTGTATTGTGAGTTAGCCAAAGCCAATCAAGAGTTTGCCGATAAAATTTTGTCAACCGAGAATAAAGAAGGACTTAGCTCTATATGGAAACAAATGCAAGAAACAGGCTTTCTGAGTTGGAAAGTAAATCCGAAAGCTATCAACGAAAATGCCGAAGATTTTGCTTCGTTATCCATTGAAGATACACAGAAATTTTTACTCGAAGCATTGGATAAGAACTTGCTTTATATTCCTTATTCAGAAATAGACAATCAGGAATTTGGCATTTCTGAAGAAGACAAACAATTAAATGCAAAGTTCTATGGCAAAGCGTAATACCGAAACTCCGCAAGCCCCACGTAAGAATTTGCAGGATGTATTGAAAGAAGAATTTGGCAAACGAACCATTGAAAACACTGAGCTCCCGAACTATTTTATTCAGTCATTGAACCCAGCTATGAAACTGCGTCCATATCAGGAAGAATGTTTCAAGTATTTCATTACCTATTGGGGAAATTCGTTTGCCGGTAAAGACCGTCAACCTCAGCTGTTGTTTCACATGGCCACCGGAAGCGGTAAAACGCTGATAATGGCTGGAGCTATGCTATATCTTTTCGAAAAAGGATATCGCAACTTTTTGTTTTTTGTTCCCTCTACCAATATCATAGAAAAGACAAAAGAAAACTTCATCAATCAAGCTTCACCCAAATATCTTTTTGGATCTGCTATCGCTATTGGCGAAAAGCGGATTGAACTGAAAATGGTCGATAATTTTCAGGGAGTAGATGATAGTTGTATTAATCTATGTCTTGAAACCACTCATGGTTTACATGGTTTATTGAATAATCCGAAAGAAAATTCGCTTACCTACGATGATTTTGCTCAACATAAAATAGTGTTGATTTCGGATGAGGCTCATCACATGAATTCGGCGACTAAAAAAGGAAAATCGACACAACCCACCATCGATTTTGGCGATGAATTGTCGGATGATTGGGAAACAACTGTAATGCGAATATTCAATGCTGACAATGGCACTTCATCGCCCAATGTATTATTAGAGTTTACCGCTACTGCCGATTTATCAGATGGCAATATTGCCGACAAGTACCACAACAAGGTCATTTTCGATTATCCTCTCAAGAAGTTTAGAGAAGATGGTTATTCAAAAGATATTGAAGTAGTTCAAAGTGATCTTTCACCTATAGACCGAGCCATTCAAACAGTAGTATTAAGCCAGTATAAGCGTAAGCTTTTTGCAGCTATTGGGCAAGATATCAAACCCGTAATGATGTTGAAATCAAAAACAATAAATGAGAATAAAGCATTCTTCAACTTGTTTATCGACACCATTAAAAAGCTAAACACGGACGATTTGACCAAAATCAAGAACGACTCTATGGGTGATATTCGAGAATCGTTTAAATTCTTCGAAGAGCACAACATCGATTTTGATAATTTACTATTGGAATTGAAAGAAGATTTTAAAGAAGAAAATCTGTTATTGGTTGATGGCAATAACATTACAGCCGAGAAGCAATTGAAATTGAATTCATTAGAAGCAAAAGACAATGAGTTTCGTGCTGTATTTGCTGTGGATATGCTTAATGAGGGTTGGGATGTACTAAACCTGTATGACATTGTGCGTTTATACGAAACCCGCGATGCAAAAGATGGTATTCCCGGAAAAACAACGATGCAAGAAGCTCAACTTATAGGTCGTGGAGCTCGCTATATGCCTTTCACCTCTCCCGAAGGAGATAAACCAACCGGGCAGCGTAAATATGACGATGATATTACTAACCGACTTCGGGCGGTTGAAAAACTTCATTATCATAGTTCTCAAAATCCTCGTTATGTTTCGGAATTGCAAACAGCAATGGAAGTAACCGGTATTATTCCAAAGAAATCAAAAGAAATTAATCAGAAACTAAAAGAAAGCTTCAAGCAGACAAAACTGTATAAGGATGGATATATATTTACAAATGATCTGGAGCAATACATATTGAATGAAAAAGTAAATTCATTTAGCGAGAATATACTTCATAATCCATTCAAAGTCAGGATTAAAAGTGGTGAAATGAAATCGAGCCTTGTATTTGAAAAGTTGACTAATACCATTGATGCTGATTCGCTCAAAACAATCAACATTAAAATGGCTGATTTGGGTAGTCATATTATTCGTGCAGCCATTAACCGCCTTGAAACGTATAAATTTTCATCGTTAAAAGAAATTTTCCCTGCTTTGAAGTCCATTAAAGATTTTATTGAATCAGAAAACTATCTAGCAAATCTGTTTATTACTGTTTCGGGGCGTGAAGATGTTATTTCTGATTTATCTCAACTAAATAAAATGGGAATAGCTACCGAGGTTCTTCGTCAGATTGAGCCAATGCTAAACAAATCGGGAGTTGGCACAAGAGGTACAAAGCAATTTACCCCTAAAAGTCTTCGGGATAAAATAAAAGATAAAGTACTTAAGGTTTCCTTAGATGGTTCCGACGATAAAGAGTTTGGAAAGTCTATGAAAGAATCTGCAAATATATATCTGTCAACAGATCTTTCCAAGCAAGACTGGTATGCTTTTGATGATTGTTACGGTACTTCTGAAGAAAAATATCTGGTCAAATACATTGAAGGATTGTACCCTAAATTACAAACCAAATATGAAGAAATTTATTTGGTGCGGAATGAACGTGAAATAAGAATCTATGATTTTGATAGTGGAGATGCATTTGAACCCGATTTTCTTCTTTTCATGCAACAGAAAGCAGATGCAAACAAATACGATAACATCCAAATCTTTATTGAACCAAAAGGTGGACATTTAGCACCGAATGATATTTGGAAAGAAAAATTCATGCTTCGATTAAAAGAAGAAGCATCCATTACTTTTTCAACCCAAATCGGAGGCTATCATATTTGGGGTATGCCGTTTTATACAGAACAAAATAAAATTGAATTTGATAGAGAATTGAGGCGAGAGTTTGTAATTTAAAATCACATTAATAAATTCACGACTTTGGATTAAATTGTCAACCACCTTCAAAACCTCCCCCTACCTCCCCGGTTTGGGGAGTTTTTTTTGCAAACAAACTTAAAATCACTCCTCTGTCTGAAACTAAATTTTATTTATTACATTTGTATTGCATTATTATACGAAAAATAACGCGCCATATCTCACCGTATATAACTGATTACATTACATATAACAATTATTTAAAATGAAAAAACTTCTCATTGTAATGCTTTCGCTCTGCTTATTTACAGCAGTAAAAGCCGATGAAGGTATGTGGATGCTGCCTTTGATTGAAAAACTAAACATCCAAAAAATGAACGGCATGGGCTTGACGCTTACCGCCGACCAAATTTACAGCGACAAAAACGTGAGCTTGAAAGACGCTGTAGTCGTTTTTGGCAACGGTTGTACCGGTGTAATGGTTTCCAATCAGGGCTTGGTATTTACCAATCACCATTGCGGATTCGATGCTATCCAAAAACACAGCACCGTGGAGCACAACTACCTGAAAAACGGATTTACAGCAGATAAGTTGGAAGATGAAATTCCATCACCCGGGCTATCCGTAAAATTTCTGGTTAGTGTAAAAGACATTACCGAACGTGTTATCTCTCAATTGCCTGAGACTTTGTTGGGCAAAGCACGGGTTGACAAGCAAGATTCCATCATCAAAACCATTCAAAAAGAAACCGAAAAAGGCACACACCTCATTGCAAGTGTAAAACCATTTTACTCGGGCAATGAATTCTACCTGTTTACGTATGAAGAATTTACCGACGTACGTTTTGCTTTCGCCCCTCCTACCTCCATTGGTAAGTTTGGGGGTGATACCGATAACTGGATGTGGCCTCGTCATACCGGCGATTTTTCGGTGTTCCGTGTTTATTGTGCCCCCGATGGCAAACCAGCGAAATACTCGAAAGACAATGTACCTTACTCTCCGAAACGTTTCGCAGCCATTTCTAACCAAGGCTATAAACCGGGCGATTACAGCATGATTATGGGTAATCCAGGAACCACTAACCGCTATTTATCATCATTTGGTGTTAGTTACCGCATGAAATCGTCAAACCAGTCGCGCATTGACGTGCGTGGTGCAAAACAGGATGTTTGGCGCTCGTTTATGCGTGCCGACGAGGCGATCAACATTGCCTATGCCAGCAAATATGCCCGCAGCTCCAACTACTGGAAAAACAGCATTGGAATGAATAACGCCATTGCCAAATTGGGTGTTATCGGAGAAAAACAAAATCAGGAAAAAGAATTTACCAATTGGATAAATGTGTCACCGGAGCGCAAAGCGAAATATAAAAACGTGATGCAAACACTCGAAGAAGGGTACGCCAAGATATATCCTTACGGTCGTGCCATGAACTATCTCATGGAATCGCTTTTGAGTGGAGTGGAAATGCCACGTATTGCTTCGGACGTAAAAAGACTATCGGCAACCAAACTGCCGCAAGACTCCTTACTTGCTAAAACTGCCGAATTGTACAAAGACTACTATCCCGTGGTTGACGAAGCAACAATGGTAGCTATGCTGGACATGTATAAAAAATCGGTAGATGCGGATGCGTTACCAGAGTTGTACCACATGATAGCAAAGAAGTTCAAAGGTAATTATACTAATTATGCAAAATACATCTACGAAAAGTCTGTCTTTACTTCGCTTGATAAAATAAGTAAAGCCATCAAAAATAACAAGACCGATTTTACTAACGATCCGGCCATTGTCTTTGCAACAGATGTAAGAAAAACTATGGAAGCAATACGCAGTGCCGAATACACCAAAGCTGCCGAGCAGATTAAAGATGCTGAACGACTATACGAATCGGCACTGAAAGCAATGGCCGACGAGAAAGGGAAAGCACTTTATCCGGATGCTAACTTCACCATGCGCCTTACTTATGGCAAGATAGGTGGATACAAACCAGCCGATGCAGTGGACTACAAATATTACACTACCACCAAAGGAATTCTTGAAAAAGAAAAACCGGGTGATGCAGAGTTTGATGTTTCGCCAAAACTAAAAACTGCCATCAAAGAAAACAACTATGGTGCTTACCTCGACCAAAAAACCGGCGAAATGCATGTGGCTTTCCTGAGCAATAACGACATCACTGGTGGAAACTCAGGTAGCCCTATTTTCAACGCCAAAGGTGAATTACTTGGATTGGCATTTGATGGCAACTGGGAAGCCATGAGCGGTGATATTGTTTTCGAACCGGATTTACAACGCACCATCAGCGTTGACATTCGCTATGTAATGTTCGTAATGGATAAAGTAGGCGATGCAAAACGATTGATCAGCGAGTTGACAATAAAATAAGTCGACAAACATTCCATAATAAAAAGGGCACTTGCGGTTTCGACTGTAGGTGCTCTTTGTTTTATCTGTAAAGATGATGTAAAAATAAATTTTTCACACCCTTTAATAGTTATAATATATTAATATATGTTATATTTCATCTTGAATTAAAACAGACTTTCAAACTATATTTGGATTATTTACAGTTGCATGTAGTAATTAACGCTACAATTTAAGATTATATCATTCCATAAAAAGCCCATAAATTAACGCATAATCATTCCTGAGCAGCATGATGTTCTAAAAAGAAACAGTCTTATCGATTTGCCACGTAGCACTAAATACTACAAAGTACAAAATCAACACTTTACAAGTCTCGTTGTTACATTTTTACATCCCTAGTAAAAAATAGTTAACACTACAAAACAGCTCACACCTTTATACACAGACACTGTAGTTAGGGGCAGTAGCAGAAAAAAAAAAAGACAGAAACTCTAAAATCAAAGTTTCGTACGACAAGCGAATTTCTACAGAAAGCCCCTAGATTTGAATTGAAAAACCGAGGTTAAAATTCTAAAAACGATAGGTCATGAAAATTAAAAAAGAAATTTTAGACAAAACTGAGCATTGTACAAAGAATTTCGATTGTCTCAAAAACAATAATACATGCTGCTGTAAGGTCGAAAGTTGTATCAACAAAGAATTTTATTTAGTTAAGTGTTGCGAAAATGACTCATGCAGTTACAGAATGACTTTCGGAACTTCCACTTACATTTGTACTTGTCCGACTAGAAAGGAAATATATAACAAATATGGTCGGTAAATTTTAAAGAAATACGGACTGAAAATACCAGAAAACTAAAACGACTTCGGCTTGTCGACTGAAAAGAAACAAAACAAACGACTTTCATTCCGACAGATTTTCGGAATTGCATTTGCGACTTTAGTTACTCGAAAACTCGAAAAGAAAGTGACAAACTTCCGACTTGAGAAATTTATAAACTCGACAACGAGAATTTAAGAAAAACTATTAACTTTACGACTGCTTTGTTAGTCGAAAAGAAAAGAACGAAAACACAGGAGGACATTGCGACAAGCGCGCTTTTAGCGTAAAACAGCGGACGAAAAACAAACTTGCTGAACATCTCTGGGGAACAATCAAAAGACAACGGGGATTTGACCATGTATTGACACGGGGAAAGAAAAATGTATTAGGCGAGGTAAGTCTGGTGTTCATCGGATACAACCTTAGTCGATTTATGCAAATAACAGAAGGAATCAACGCCCTAAAAGAGCTTATCAAGA
>Ga0209123_1000433_pt1 | contig 55436 bp, 58 predicted proteins | sample BarGraIncu00431A_FD_184500 | JGI IMG/M metagenome (GOLD analysis project Ga0209123, IMG submission 184500) | Arctic peat soil microbial communities from Barrow, Alaska, USA - Barrow Graham LP Incubations 004-31A (SPAdes) (version 2) | ecosystem: Environmental > Terrestrial > Soil > Wetlands >... | reverse complement strand
CCACATTAGCAGGAACCTGTGGTGGCGGAATGCAAACGCCTGGTTTTATGGGAATTGGACGCTCTTACCTTGCCAGTAAGAAATTTATCCCTGCTGACGGTGGACTAGCTCGTATCATCTGGATGCCGAAAGAACTCAAAGAACAGATGCGCGAAGATATGACTGCACGTGCCATCGAAGAAGGTTTAGGAGCAGACTTCCTTGATAAGATTGCCGATGAATCAGTTGGGACAACGGTAGATGAAATTACGCCATTCCTAGAGGAAAAGGGACATCCTTGCTTTGATCTCGAACCATTAATGTAAAGAAGAGTGAGTAATAAAACACTAACTCATATGGGGGCATACAACTTAAGTATTTCTTAGCATATCTTGTATATTGAATTTCCTAGGCAGAATTCAATATACCTTAGTATAACCTTCTCATATCCTCTCAAGCATGTCACCAATTGCTCCATTAGGTGCGATTGGTGGCGTTTTCTTGATTCACTAAAAACACTATAGTATGAGCAAAGACGGTGGAGGCTACATCATCGCTGGATACATACTAATCATTCAGTTCCATAAGTTTAAATAAGCAAGGGGCTGCCACTATATTAGTGACAGCCCCTTGCTTTAGGGTGAGTTGCAATAGTTCACATAACGTCTTTATTAGCAAACTTAGCTAAGCTGAGTTTCATTACCAATCTGCCTTCGCCCTCACCGTATTCATTGTCCTTGAAATCCGTAACTAGAAACCCCAACTTACTCTCATAAAGTTTAACCGCCGCAGCATTATTAGGGTCCACGGTTAGTTCCACTTCTTCAATAGTTTCCTTGGATAAAGCTTCGAAACTCTCGCTAAGTAGTTTTGCCCCTATTCCTTGACCACGGGATTGTTTGGAGATAGAAACCCCGACCATATAGGCTTTTTGGGGACGATCCCAATCTAACATATAGTGGACTAAACCAACAATTTTGCTGTCCAATCGATAGACATAAACACGGCCATGCCTTATGAGTGGTTCGAGATTCCATACAGTTAAGCCGCCCGCTCCAAAAGCTTCTGTCTCTATCTGAACCAAACGCGCAATAATTTCGGGATTCATCGTTCGCACTAATTCAATCATGGGATCCTCCTTTGAATAGTTTCCTCACATACTTTGAATCACTAACTGAGAGTAACCCGGAATAGGCTAGAGAAAACGCAATTACATCTCCAACCTTTATCTCGTGTTCAGAGTCCTCAATATCCAGGATCAGATGATCACTACTAGCCCCCAGTATCGTTAATCGTTCATCAACAGGGTGAATTCCTTCAATATTAACATCCTGTTTTCCCATAGCGACGATGGCTCTTTTCCGAACTCCAATATCAATAAATTCTGGGACGTTACCGAAAGCATCTCGACCGATCGTCCCCGTCGGCATTGAGGGTTTGGACTTAACTTCGATGACTTCAGCTCGCAGTTGGAAGGCATCCTGGTGAAGCCAACGGATCTTTCGATTATTGGTTGTATCCGTACCCAATAAGATGCCCTCGCCAATCCTCAATTGATTGACTCCTGCAGGGACTTCATGATTGCCTATTAATAATAACGTTGAGGTCCCACCGCCCGAAATTACCTCGAGTTTAAGGCCTAATTGCTTTTCAACAGCACATCCTAATTCAACTAAGACTCCGAGATTATTGGAACTAGGTAGTATTCCACCAAAGCATCCCATATTTGTTCCCAGGCCGATAAGCTTTATCTCTTTAAATCTTGTAATCTGCTTTGCCATGTCAAGCACATTTTCCTGAAGTACCCCTTCGCGAAGGTCACCAACATCCACCATTAAAATCACCTGGTGCATTTTTTTCAATTCTTTGGCGGCTTTAGCTAAGGCTTTTATAACCGTGATTTCCGAATTGATACTAGTATCGGTATACTTAACAACCTGCATGACGTTGCTTAGACGTGGGATTCTCAGCAACGTCATCGGTTGAGTAAATCCTTTTTCCCTAAGTTCAATTATGTTTTCCATCCTGGAATCTGCCAGTCCGTCAATTCCACCTTCCACCATTGCAGAGACGATTTGGTGGATTGCACTAAATCCTTTGGTAACCCCAATGACGTCTATCCCTTTTCTGTGGCATCGTTCGACTACTTGAGCGGTGTTATATCTAATTTTGTCTAGGTCAATTTCAAGAACTGTACTACCCGGCACTTAGTATAACCTCCCCTCTTAAACATTGATGGTCTTAAACCAAAATTAATCTAATCCTGTCATCGGGTCTAGCGTATGGTTAATATTATAACCCATGTTCAAAGAAATCAGAAATATTGCCAGTTATATAATAAGGAATAATTATCATAGTTTAATACTATTGCTAGATAGACATTGTCTATCGATAATCGCCATGAAGAAAAGTGTTAAAATCCCCTAAAATATTACATAATAGTCTTATGTTCATTGAATTAACAATATGATAAATTGATTGTGCCATATATAGAGACTATAGACAGACGCCTATCTTCGTGTTAATCTTTAATTAACAGAATTAACAGAATTAACAGGGTATTAATGTCAATTTCCGGTGCAGGTTGACACACCCTAAAAGCAAAGAGGAGGACGAAGAACATGGGGATACTTGTAGCGACTGGTAAGGTGGAAAGGCAACGTCGGGATTGTTCTCAGATTCAATATAGCTTGCTTGTCCTCCTAGCTCCGATGATGCTCTTTTTATTGGGGGGTAGCGTAGCGACTCAGGCCTACACTAATTCACAACAGTCTCAGATTCAGCAAACTTCAATTATTACTCAGCAAGAGACTCATATTGTGGGGGAAACCTTTACGATGGGAAATCTAAAATACAAAATAAACAGCGTTAGGACATCGGATGGCGATGTTAATTTAGTTAAGGCGCCAAGAGTTGGTAACACTTTCCTTCTCATGGATGTAACTATAGAGAACCTTGGAAGTACAGATGCCGAGATTAGGAGCATGATCGGTTTTAAACTTAAAGATAAAGATGGTAAAAGGCAAGAAGTTAGTATGGGAGTTGCTCTAGCTGTTAAGGATTCGATAGACGGGACGATTAAAGCTGGAGAAAAGATCACGGGTGAATTAGGGTATGAAGTGTTAAAGGAAGCTCAGACATTTGGGTTAGCAGTTATCCTTGATCCCTTAAATTCTAAGACTAAAATGGCAACTGTCGAAATTCCTATGCAATTGTAATGAAACAATCGATATTTTTAAGGTAATTACGATCTAAATCGGTTGACAAGAAACTTTGTTGTATTACACTTATTATAAGTATTAGAAATACCCTCCCAAGCAGATGTTGCCGTAGGAGGGTAGCTTTTTGCGATTAATTTGCCGGAGCGGAGAAGGTTATTCTTACCTCATCCATGCTGGCCTATAAGGAGGGTGAGCTGTGTTTATCATCGATCGATTTGAAGGAGATTGGGCGATTATTGAAATGGAAAATCGTCACACATTTAATTTGCCTCGAAGCGTTTTATCTCCCGGTATTAAAGAAGGGGATGTAATAAGCATTCTGGTGGATATTGACACAGTAGTGACAAGGGAACGTGCAGAAACATCTAAACGCATGTTAGATAACCTCTTCGATGAGTAGAAAAGGAGCTTGCATAATTGTTATTTCCTAACAGGCGGTTTATCTTTCCTCTGATTATCTTGTCTTTCTTTCTTCTGTTAGCGGGCTGCGGAACAGTAGAAAAGGGGATGACTTCAAGCACGACACCCAACCCGGATAAGACTGGCCTATTACAAGTTCATTATATTAATGTTGGTCAGGCAGATAGCATTTTAGTTATTGCACCGGACGGCCAGGCAATTCTTGTCGATGGTGGGAATACTGAGGACGGACCTGGGGTTGTAAGTTATCTGAAATCCCAAGGAGTCAAAGAACTTTCTGCTGTGGTTGCAACTCACCCACATGAAGACCATATTGGTGGACTTGATACCATCATTCACAGTTTTCCACCAAAACAAGTTTATATGACAAATGGTACATCAAGTACTAAAACGTTTGAGGATTTTATGACGGCCGTTAATGCCAGCGGTGCAAAAAAGATTAGAGCTAAAGCCGGAGTCAAGCTTGATGTATCCGCTCTATCAGGAATATTCCTGGCACCCAATAGCGACCAATATGATGATCTCAATAACTACAGTGCTGTCTTAAAAATTACCTTTGGTAACGTTTCCTTCCTATTAACAGGGGATGCGGAAGATGTTTCAGAAATAGAAATGTTGAAAGGTGGGCAGGATTTACAAACTACAGTGTTAAAGGTTGGACACCATGGGAGCACGAGTTCAACAACAAGCGCGTTTCTCAAAGCAGTTTCGCCAAAGTACGCAGTAATATCTGTCGGAGTTAATAACGATTATGGGCACCCTGCACAAGGGACGTTAAATAAATTAGTCAATGCGGGGGTGCAAGTGTATCGGACGGATCAAGACGGAACGATTGTTGCCACTTCGGACGGAACTACAGTAAAGTTAGAAAAAACAGGTAATACAGTATCTTCGAATCTTCCACCTATAACTGCTTCCAGCCCTTCATCAACCTCAAAACCTGTACAGTCAGTTCCGGTAGCTACTAATTCCCTAAAAATATCAGATATTGATTTAAGCGGTGAAATTGTTACTATAATAAATAGTAGTGATAAAGTGGTTAACCTAACTGGTTGGAAGTTAGTTAGCGAAGGAGGCAATCAAACATTTTCTTTCCCAGCGGATACAACCATCTCTGGAGGTGGGACGCTTAAAATCGTAAGCGGAAAAGATGCACATGCGGGAACGAATATTCTGGTTTGGACGGAATCAAATATCTGGAATAATGAGGGGGATCCAGGAGCACTTTATAATGCTCAGGGGCAGCTGGTATCCCGTAAATAGAGTGTACTCTGCCCTGAAATAAGAATTCATTTCATTCATCAGTGGTGTCGCAGAGCGACATGGGGGTCTGATACGTTTAAAAAACCCCAAGGGCTTTCGTTTCTTAACGAAGTCCCTTGGGGTTTTTATGTTTGCCAAAAGGCATATCTAGTTTGATTCACAGGCTATTTGCATGAATTTGTTTCTAACCCAAATGATCTCCTTAAAAGATCTGGACGTAAGGCTCCAGCTTGGAACGAGCGACCACTGTTTAGATTACATAGCCAGACTTCTGCCGGGGTAAATTGATCCGGGTCTAAATTAAAAAAGTTCTTGTGAGTAGCTTCTATTTCCATGTAAGCACGTCCGTATTCTCGATTGGAGCATGACGGAACTTGCTTCACAACCTGTTCCAACGTTTCATCGTCATCGCGCAGGTTATAGAGTACTGTTGAACCATAAAAAATCGCATCATTCGTTCGGCCTAAGCCACTCCGAGTATCGTGAGCTACGGGTGGAATTGGACAAATCCCCCAACCAGAAACGATCTTTCCTAAGTCATAGCCCACTCGCCGGAGTTTAAATAAGCCCGTCTCCAAGGCCCGTGCAGCAACCTGAACAGACCCCACCAGGGATGCAGTCGGTGCAACTAAGATATAGAGATTTTCAGGGGTGCAGTGACACTCATCTAAAATATGCTGGATTACTTCTTCGGACGGAAGGTCCCTACCTTCTAAGCAGATAACCGCCGTCTCAGAATCATCCTCATAGCCTAACATTCTAAACAGACTGCCCTTATGGACAATGGCGCAGGCCGGACCGGAACCCATGGTCAATCCCTTGCCAATTTTGATAGGCCAACCAGCATATTGTGACGCCATACATGCCCGTATAGGATGATCCGTGACTACTTCGACCGACGGCCAGCGTAAACCATCGAATTCTGACCAATGTAGCTTAACTTGGGCTAGCCCTCCAAGGCAAACAGCAGAGAACAAAATCCCAGCTTCCCAACTGCCCTCAACATCAACGCCACAGTCGATCACCGTTACCCCGTTTTGCTCGTGAACCTTAACCTGAAGCAGTTCGCTTCTGGAGATAAATTCCTTAATCAAGGGAAAAGCTTGACGATTCGGACTTAGTTCAGGTATTCGGCTAAGTGGCAAAAGCATACAATTCCTCCTTCAAAAGTACTGTTAACGAACCTTTTCTAATAATTCTTTGAGTATTTCAAGAACCTCTTCTGAAGTATAACCCGTTGATGCCCATGTGATGGCTTCTTCCAGTTCTTTAATTTTGTTCGCTATTTTTAGTTCTAATGGCGATAATTGTTCCATTTGCAATTCTCCTTATAAAATAAAGGTAAGTTGATTCACTTAGGAATTTAGGATCAAACTGTTTTTCTCCTGGAGTGAAGTAAGGTCATTTGATTTAAACTATACCTGCCCCCTTTGTATGAGCTTTTCTCCCATTCAGTAGAATATGTACATCAGAGGATTAGATCCAAGACTGGAAAAATGCAGGTGATAATGTAGGTGAGACCCATGCTTCTAGTTTATCCGATTTGCGAATGATTTCAATCTTTTTATTACAATAATAGAGGATCTGGGGAAATAATTTTAAAGGAACCTCAACAGCTCCTCTTCAGTCGGTTCAGTGTAAACTGGCCGAGGACTCCATTTGTGGCGAGAGATAGTCAGATATGCAAAAATTCTTATTGATATTCACATGTAATGTGGCTATAATAGAACAAAGGTTCGTTATTTGACAAATACATGTACTGCAAGACGGGGGAATAAAAGACGTATGTGCTGATTGTAATTGGAAGACTTATTGCACTGCGTTATGTGAACGGTGGTTAATTGAGCAAAGCAGATGGAGGTGCAATAATGCGAAACGCAACAGTGATTTGCTATCTTTTCTCTTTATTATCGTTTGGAATGGGATATTTGAAGATGTTGGTCTATAAGAACGCAATTACTGAACAGGTAAATACATATGACTATATGATCAATTTATCTCTAGCAACGAGTTTTTTAGTATTAGCAATTTTTTTAGCCGTAATCGGATTCGCTTTCTATACATTAACAATAATGGAGCAAAAGATTAGTAGTGAATCTGACATTTCCAACAGAGTTGGAAATGAAAAGGGAACAATACCTCGAAAAAATCAGAATGTTTATCAATTCCGAGACACCCACCTCTATAAGTGGGTGTTCCGGTTTTCACTTCGATGAGGGTAGAATCCCCCCATCGAAGTCCCGAGGTTCAGCTAAAGCTGAACGAGTTCACTCCTGTGATGGTCGATGATTCTCTGGCTATTAGTAAAATCTCAAATGAATAAAGGGATTTTGAAGTTTATTGTAGAAATAATCAAATTGATATAATTATTTGACTACATTAGACTATAAATGAAAGGATGATCGCTTTGAGATTTACTGTCAGGAAAAAACTCTATTTGGGCTTTTCCATTGTTCTGCTGTTACTCGTGGTAGTGTCAGGTGGAAATATGAATATGCAAAAAAGTCTGAATAGTGCAGGGGATACTGGTACCCAAATGGTGAATACTAATACGCTTGCTGAAAACATCAAATACTTGATTATGACTTCGGATGATACGGGAGCGTACTATTTACTTTCTAATACTCAGCAAGATGCTGATACGTACTTGAAAAAAGAGGCTCAAGACGTTGCTGCTGTTCAGAGCGCCTTAAACACCCTTAAACAACAGACTGGGGATGCAGACGGTGTAGCGCTTCTTGAGGCTGTATCAAATGAATATTCGAAATGCGTAAGTGGTAACAATCAAGCCTATCAGACTTTTCAGGCTAGCGTTAAAGTCGGTCCGGACGGGAAAACCCTAGTCCAAGATGAAGCAGGTATTAGGAAAGCACAGCAACAATATTTTGCTATGTCTACGACTCCTACGATGGACAACATCGCAAAATATTCGGAGTGGCTAAAGGTAAAGATGAGTCAAAATCAGCAAACACTGATGACCTTGCAGTCTCAGAATAATACCATTAACATAATACTTACCTTAGTTGCCTTGGTCTTAGGGGGATTAATAGCCTTCTTTTTATCTGGTAGTATGGCGAAGTCATTGCTCAAGTTGCGGGATGCTTCTGCCAAAATCGCGGAGGGTAACCTGACGGAAGAAGTAACCGTGAAATCAAAGGATGAATTTGGTGAATTGGCTGAGAGTTTTAACAAAATGACTAAGAATCTTCGTGAACTTATTAAGGAAGTCATTGATACTGCTAGTACGTTAGGGGCAACTAGTGAGGAACTATCTGCTGCGGCAGAGGAAGCGACCTCTTCTAGTGAACAAGTTTCGAACACTTTAGGGCAACTTGCTTCAGGGGCAACTGACCAAGCCATGTCTGTTGGAGATACCAGCAGTGTCATTGAACAATTGTCAGCCAATGCACAACAAGTAGCAGAAAATGCCGAGAGGGTTAGTCAAAGTAGTGGAAAAGCAGCAGAAGCTGCTGAGGTGGGAGCCCGCCAGGCAGAAAATGCTGTGCAAAAAATTGAAGGCATTAGGGCGGTTTCAGCTCAAACTGCTGAAGTTATCCTTGTCTTGGGAGAACAATCCCACGAGATCGGGCAAATTGTTGATGTCATCAAGGGTATTGCCGATCAGACCAATTTATTGGCTTTAAATGCAGCGATTGAAGCCGCTCGGGCAGGTGAACAAGGGAGAGGTTTCGCGGTTGTCGCTGAAGAGGTACGGAAGCTGGCGGAACAATCCTCGACGTCTGCAACTCAAATCGCAACACTTATCGGTAATATTCAACGAGAGACGGAGCGTGCTGTCGAAGTAATGGAGAAGGGGAAAGGTCAAGTTGGTGCAGGAGTTGAAGCTGTTACTTTGGCTGGGCAATCGTTTCAAGTTATCGTGGCGGAGGTTAACACAGTCGTTGAGCAGATCAGGCAAGTTACGGTCGCAACACAGCAAATGGCCAGCGGGACCTCCCAGGCTGTCCAGTCTATAGAAGGCATTGGCGTGATAGCCGAGCAAACTGCTGCGAGCACGCAAGAGGTTTCAGCTGCCTCGGAGGAACAGGCTGCGACGATGGTATCGGTGAGTCAATCGGCAGAGGCCTTAGCACAACTGGGCGAAGGCCTTTCACGGCTTGTTGCCAAATTTCAAGTCTAAACCTAAGTTCTGGCTAATGACAATTTAAGACATTTGAAACTCTTTTGTGATACAATAAAAGAATCTAAATGGAACATGGTGGAGCACTAATTAATTAATATTATTCTAAAACAGGAGGCAATTTAATTGCCCCCTGTTTTAGAATAATTATTTAGCGGAACTTTCTCGCTAGTCATTTGGGTTCTAGAGCGATAATCAGAAAGGGCGATAACAATGCAATATAAAATTGCAATAATCGACGATAATCCTGACGATATCTTCGCAATAAGGAAGATGCTATTAAAACAAAATAGTGGATATATAATATCCGATTTTACAAATCCTGAAGAAGCCTTAAAAAAATTAATGCTAAACAATGTTGATTGTATAATTTTGGATTATTATTTTCCGGTAATGAACGGACTTGAATTTATAGCAGAATTTCGTAGTAATCAAAAAATTGATACTCCGATAATAGTTTTGACAGGGCAAGGAAATGAGAAAGTAGCGGTTGAATCTATCAAAACCGGAGCATTTGATTACATTATTAAGAGCGAAATATCAGGAGGATTACTCAATAAGTCTATTATTAAAGGGATTCAAAAGAGAGAGTTTGATATTAAAGATAAATCGCATAATGAATTTATTAAAACAATGGTCGATATCATACCAGTACCTTTGTTCTATAAAGATAGGAAAGGAAGCTATCTTGGGTGCAATAAGGCATTTGAAGATTTCATCGGCTTAAGCAAAGAGGAGATTATTGGTAAAACGGTATACGAAATTTCAAAGAAAAATAATGCTGAAACGTATGAAGATATGGATCAAGAATTATTTGATAATCCAGGTACACAAACCTATGAATATGAGTATGAAAATAGTCATAATGAAAAGAAATACGTTGTTTTTAAGAAAGTAACCTATAACAATTCTTTAGGAGAAGTAAACGGGATCATCGGAATCATCAACGATATTACTGAAATAAAAAAAAGAGAGAACGTATTAACGGAAAAGAGTTTTTTCGATTCTTTAACAGGAATCCTTAATAGAAGATATTTTGATGAAAATGTTGAGAACGAATGGAAAAAATGTATCAGAGAAAATGAGCCATTATCTTTGATAATGCTTGATGTTGATTTTTTTAAAAAATATAATGATTATTACGGACATCAGGAAGGAGACAATTGCCTCAAAAAAATTGCCCAGGAGATCAGGATTTCTTTGCTCCGTCCCTCTGATATAGCAGTGAGGTATGGCGGAGAGGAATTTGTTGTAGTTCTTCCTAATACAGATATACATGGGGCACATCGTGTGGCAGAAAGGATTAGACAAAATATTATCAATCTTGCTATTAAACATGAGGCTTCAACTGTCAGTGAAGTAGTAACGCTTAGCCAAGGAATAGCGGTCATGATTAATAAAAACGATACAGTTTATGAGTGCCTCAAGAATGCAGATAAGTCATTGTATGAAGCAAAGAATGGTGGTAGAAACGTGATAAAGAGTTGGGCTAAGTGATTATAATTCAATAAATGAAGTGAGGAGGTATTATTATTACGCAATATAAATTTTCTGAGCTTATTGACATAAATGAACTTCAATCTCTTATGGAAAGTTTTAATACGGCAACCGGATTTGGGTCGGCCATACTTGACTTAGATGGGCAAATCCTTACGGCAACTGGTTGGTCGGATATTTGTTCAAAGTTTCATCGAATTCACCCTTTGACGTGTAAGAAATGTATCGAAAGTGATACCGTGCTTGCGACTCAATTGAAAAAAGGAGAGCAATATAATATTTATAAATGCAAAAATGGATTAATTGACGTTGCTGTTCCAATTATTATTGAAGGAATTTATATGGGGAATCTTTTTACTGGTCAATTGTTATTTGAAGAACCTGATTTCGACTATTTTAGAAAACAGGCAAAAGAATTCGGATTTGATGAATCCTTATATCTTGAAGCATTAAACAAAATGCCAGTTTTTACAGAAGGTAAGATTAAAGAAATAATGAATTTTTTATTAAAATTAGCTAAGATGATTGGGAATTCGGGATTAGCTAAAAAACAACAATTGGAAAGAAACAAACAGATATCTAGTTTGCTGGATGTAAAAGAGAAACTAAACCAGGAACTAATAGCCGAAAAGGAAAAATTGAAAAAATTAACAGAAGAATTACAAAAGAGCAATAAAGAACTTGATGATTTTGCCTATATTGCTTCACATGACTTGAAAGAACCATTGCGAGGTATCAACAATTATTCAAATTTTCTTCTAGAAGACTACTCTGATAACCTTGATGATGAAGGAAAAAGGATGCTTTCTACCGTGAGTAAACTGACCAATAGACTAGAACAGTTTATCGACTCACTCTTGTTTTATTCACGACTTGGAAGGACATCGGCAGAACAAAAAGCTATTTTAATAAGTGATGTCATAGATGATGCAGTTAGTGCATTTGAGCTTACGATAAAAGAGCGGCCGACTATAATAAAGATTATGGAAAATCAACCTGTAATTAACTGCGATCGGTTAAGAACTACAGAAATATTTAAAAATCTAATAGGAAATGCTTTGAAATATAATGATAAGGACGAACGGAATATCGAAGTCGGTTATTTAGTCACAGAAGCCGATAAACCCATTTTCTACGTTAAAGATAATGGAATAGGAATAGAAAAAAAACATTTCGAAAACGTTTTTACACTTTTCAAGAGATTGCACCCTAGAGATAAATATGGAGGAGGCACAGGGGCCGGCTTAACGATCGTAAAAAAATGTGTTGACTTACAACGTGGGAAAATATGGATTGAATCTGAATTAAAGAAAGGGACAACCGTTTACTTTACAGTGACAGAAGAAAAAAGATAACCGTTTCAGAGGAGGATAGGATACAAGTGAAAAATGAAGCAAATACATTAATTATTATAGTAGAAGATAGCCCGGAGGATTATGAGACTACTTTAAGAGCCTTTAAAAAAGTTGGGATGAAAAACAAAGTTTTAAGATTCGAAATGGGTGACGAATGCCTGGATTATCTATTTGGAAGAGGGAAGCATGAGGGCAAGGACGTTGTTTTGCCTGGGTTAATAATGCTTGATTTGAACTTGCCGGGAACAGATGGCCGAGAAGTGCTAAAAATAATTAAATCAAATATTAGATTAAAAAAGATACCTGTAGTCGTATTAACAACTTCAGATGATATTAAAGATATCGATAAATGCTATGAGTTAGGTGCAAACAGCTATATTCAGAAGCCAGTTGGTTTTGAGGGTTTCATCAATGCAATAACAAAGTTAAAAGAATATTGGTTTGAGATCTCAATATTACCAAAATAGCACTACAAATAGGGAATAGCTCTTCCATTACCAATGAAAGAGCTTCCTCCAGGGAAACTAATTTCGATTTCTAGGATCCCGTGATGATAGTTTCCACCGATTTACTGATTCTATTGGAGAGCGCTTGATATCCCGCAGAATTCGGGTGCAGGCCATCCTTGGCGATATACCGACCTAAATTAAATTTTAGTAGGTCGTAGGTGGGAATAAACAAGGTTTTCCCATCTTCTTCTATGAGCTGTTGGGTATTATAGTTCCAGGTATTCAAAAGTCTGGTATCTTCCGCGCTATTTACTGTTTCATACGGGTTATAGAGTCCTAGAAAAATAACGATGGAATTTGGGTTGTCAGTTCTCAATAAATGCATTGTTTGCTTTAAATTAGCAAGATAACTGTCCTGTCGCACTTTAAATTGATCTTCTTTTGCGAGCGCGTTCAGAGAGAGGATGCTTCTTATATCATTTCCACCGATAGAGACTAAGATGAAATCTGAATCAATGATCGCTTTATCAAGCTTTTTGCTTTGGAGCTGTTCTAGAAGGCCGAGGCTTTCTTGTCCGTCTATTCCTGCGTTATTAATGAGGATCTCTTTTGAGGTGTCGTTCTTGAAAGACTCTGGTAGATAGTCTGAAAACCCCTTGCCCTTTTCATCACCGGTTCCTTTGGCAATAGAGTCTCCTAGAATGAGCACTTGAAACGAGTTGGCATTCTTGGAGGGTAGTTTTGTTGAATCCCCAGTAGTTAGAGAAATGGGTGCTTTAACCGATGGTTGAGGGTTGATCGCCGTAGTGACAATGATCGCCTGATAGAAACCAATCGCTAGGAGAATGAAACCCACGCAGGCCACCGTAAGAATTGAGTACCACATGCTTTTTTTAAACAATGTCAATTTCTCCTTAGACAAGGATATCTTGTTTTGTAAAATACATAAAGCTAATGATGACCGAAGCGATCGCCCATCCTAAAAGGACCGTGACAGAGAAGAGCATATTCATCCCTTCGATCGGTTGGAACGATCCCGATAAATAATCCGTGAGTCGCAGATTGACCATGAACATGTAGCGTGTGATCTTCCAATCTGAAAGAAAGAAGCTGATGAAATTCCCTGCGACTAAGGTGGACATAATGATGCCAATCGAAGCAGCCGTGCTTTTTACGAGAATAGAGATCATCAACGAGATACTGCCGACGACGATGGCAACAAAAAAGGCCAAGGAATAAACCATAAGAGAATATTGCCACTGGGGGACGTTCAGGACACTGGAAGAGTCTAATTTCCCCGCAAAGACTTTGAAACCTGTCGCCACCGGGGCTAGCCAGCCACCGAAGCCAAAGAAGAAACCTGAAATAATCGCCGCGAGCACAAAAGCAAAGAAGACTACCATAACCTCTAAGATTACCAGTGTTAGATATTTACTAAGCAGAATCTTCCATCTGGGAACGTTCCTGACAAGAAGTAGTTTGATCGTTCCGCTCGAGGATTCACCTGACATCATATCGGCAGCCAGCATAATAATCAAAAGAGGCAAGAATAAGAAAATTGCTTGTTGCATGAATGTGGTCGTAAATTTTGCTGCCGACTGTTCCAGCGGGTTAATATTATTATCTAGGTTATATTGCAGTTGTTCCATTTTTACCCGGGTTGAAGCCTGGCTTTTCTGATCCATATAAGGGCTGTCCAGCCTGTTCTTCATGTCGATTAACTGCTGGTCAGCCAGTTTGCGCCAGTCATTCGTGGCTGTAATTCCGATTCGTTGTGAGAGTTGGGCTTTGGTTCTTACTAAAGTTTGGTTTTGACCATAAGCAAAGACCGAGATCAGGACCACGAGAATCGCCAAAACAAACATGAGCCGTTTCTTGGAAATCATTTTTATGACTTCGTTTTCAATCAGACTAAACAATTTGATCACCTTCCGTAAGGTCTAGAAATAAGTCTTCTAAAGTGGTTTGCTTTGTTGAGCAATAGGTGAGTGCTATGCCTTCACGAATAAATAATTCATTCATTCTATCGAGCGGGTGCTGGCTTATGTCAGCGCTGATGGTATTCTTTTTTAACTGAACCGCTTCGATATTCCAATGGTCATGGAGAAGCGCTATTGCTTTCTCAGGATCATCTAACTGCCACTCTATCCGGGCATCATGTAAGATGTCTTGGACATTGACAGTTTTGATGACGCTTCCTTGTTTAATGATGGAGACAATATCACACATTTGTTGAATTTCCAATAGTAAATGACTAGATACGAAGACCGTCATACCTTCTTCATAGGCCAGCTTCCTGATCAGATTTCTGAACTCAGTAATCCCAGCTGGGTCGAGGCCATTCGTAGGTTCGTCAAGGATTAGAAGTTTGGGCTTAGACATGATGGCCTGGGCAATTCCTAAACGTTGCCGCATCCCTAATGAATAGGTGCTTACTTTGTCATTGACCCGATGCTGAAGACCCACCATTTCCACAACGTCTTTAATGCGTTGTGGAGTTATCGATTTATTCATGGCAGCAAATTGTAATAAATTTTCCATCCCTGTTAAGTATTTGTACATGTCGGGACTTTCGATAATACAGCCGACATTCGACAAGGCCTTCACGAAATCGTGCGCGACGGAATAGCCGCAGATGGTTACAGACCCTTTTGACGGCTTTATTAATCCGACAATCATCCGGATGGTTGTGGTCTTTCCCGCGCCATTCGGGCCTAAAAACCCAAAAATCTGGGACGGATAAAGTGTTAGATCTATCCCTTTGATAATTTCCTTTCCTTTAAGCGTTTTTTTTAAGTTATTGAGTTCCAATACTGGAGTTAACTGCATAAATTCTCCTCTTTTGGACGTTTTTATTTTGACCTTAGCCCGTATCTAAATTATAAACAAAATCTGCCTAATTGCCTAATATCTACGGCGAATTACGTGGTATGTATCATTGTCGACAATGGGATTGGTATATCGCCGAAATAACATGATCATTATAAATTGAATCTTTTAAATAGACGGCTTTGAATACCCAGGTTCTGAAAAGAATTAATCAAGAGTTTTTGAGGACCATGTCTAATGCACTTGAATACAGAGTGGCAGTTGATTTCAGAGAAATAACGTTATATTATTTAGAATAACGTTAAGGTCGAAAGATTGAATGCCTTAGAAAGGTAGGTGAACCCAAGCTCAACTAAGAGCTTGGGAAGGAAATGCACGTAGCTAAAGGTGTAGAAGCACTTGAATTAACGATGAACATTATGGGTAATCAAAGTATAATTCATCCAACTCTCATCTGGGACGATGAAACAGTTATTTTGGTAGATGCTGGAATACCTTCTCAATTGCCAGAAATTCGAAAGGTTATGGATCAAGTTGGAGCCCCATTTACCGAACTAAACAAAGTGATTCTCACTCATCAAGATTTAGACCATATCGGTGGTTTGCCGGAACTCTTAAGGTCATCCGATCACAAAGTGGAAGTGCTGGCACATGAAGAAGAGAAACCGTACATCCAAGGAGATAAGCCATTAATCAAATTTGACCCGGAACAAATGGCAAAACGGTTGAAATCTCTGCCTGAGGAACAGCGTAAACAAATGGAGAAAATTATCGCAGGATCACAGAAAGTGAAAGTCAATATCGATAAAACAATTGAAGATGGAGAAGTTTTACCATACTGTGGAGGAATCACGGTAATATTCACTCCGGGCCATACTCCCGGTCACATTTGTTTATATCTTAACCAGAGCAAAACCCTGATTGCTGGAGATGCTCTTAACGTAATAGATGGGCAGCTGGTGGGAACTAAACCAGAATTCTCGGCGGATATAGTTGAAGCTAACAAGTCAATTACAAAGCTGACTGGATATGATATTAAAACTGTCATCTGTTATCATGGTGGGGTCTATCAGGATAATGTTAATCAGCGTCTGTTGGAGTTAACTCTAGAATAGAGGATACTTATAGTTGAATGGAAGGATGGTCGAGTACTTTGATATCAATTAAAATGAAAGAACAGGTAGAAAACAGTTCTGTTATTCGAGCTATGTTTGAGGAAGGTAAAAGACTGGCTGAAATTCATGGGTCGGAAAACGTCTTTGACTTTAGCATTGGTAACCCTAATGTTGAACCACCTGAGGAAGTAAATACGGCAATTCTAGAGATTTTAAAGACTAAAAATCTTATGAGCGTTCATGGCTATATGAATAACTCAGGTTATGAAGAAGTAAGAGCCACTATCGCTAAGTCGATCAATGAAAAATTTGACACCGCTTTTACACAAAATAACATTCTAATGACCGTTGGTGCAGCTGGCGGATTAAACGTTATTTTCAAAACGTTGCTTAACCCAAAAGATGAGGTCATTACTTTTGCACCATTTTTTGGAGAATACAGAAACTATGTAAAAAATTATGAGGGCGAATTGGTGGTAGTATCCCCAAATAGGATTGATTTCCAGCCTAATCTTCAAGAGTTTAAAGAGAAAATTACCCCTAAAACGAAAGCGGTTATCATCAATTCCCCCAATAATCCAACGGGTGTTATCTATTCGGAAGAAACTATAATCAAGCTCGCTGAAATAATGAACGACAAGCAAAAAGAATTTGGCACAGATATTTACCTTGTTTCCGATGAACCCTATCGAGAACTAGCTTATGATAATGCGCAAGTACCTTATCTATCAAACTATTATCCGAACACCATAATCGGCTATTCTTTCAGTAAATCCCTCTCGTTACCCGGCGAAAGAATAGGTTACTTAGTAATTCCGAATCAGGCCGCTGATTTCGAAAATATTATTTCGGCAGCAAATATTGCCAATCGTATCTTAGGTTATGTAAATGCTCCGTCGTTATTCCAGCGTGTGGTCGCTAAGTGCTTAAATGCAAAAGTGGATCTTGAGACTTATAACAGGAATCGAGAACTTCTTTATAATGGGCTCACATCCTACGGCTACGAATGTATTAAACCGCAAGGCGCATTTTACTTGTTTGTTAAGACTCCTATTGAGAATGATATTGAATTCTGCAACCTGGCCAAAATGAAAAATATTCTCATTGTTACCGGGACTGCATTTGGTTGCCCTGGTTATGTGCGTATTGCCTATTGTGTCGCTTATAAAACAATTGAGAAAGCATTGCCAGGCTTTAAGGCCTTAATTGAAGAAGTTAGATAATTAGTTTATTGATCAAGAATGAATAGGCGCAAAAAATCTTTTCCTAAGAATGATAGGAGAAGATTTTTTGTGTTTATAAAGTCCACTCACTGGCATTCATACCAATCAGCGTATAAACGATGGAATTGATTAACCGTCAATGTCGTTAAGACGTTACTACTCGAACTATGGAGTTGAACCTTATCCACACTTGAGAAGCAAATTAGGATCAAAAAGTAAATCCTCTACGGTTGTGACATCAACACCAACAGATAGGCTTGGCTATGTTTGACCTCTGACGAAGAGTCTTTTGCATGCCCATATGTGTTCGTGCAAATTCTATCCTCTATCATATTGACGTCTATCGATATGAGGCATATAATATTATATATCGATGAAAATGAATTTGAGGTGGTCTAATGGAAAATAGATATGAAATTAATGCAAAAGTATTTAAAGCACTCAGCGATCCCAATCGGTTGATGATCATTGAAATGTTACAAAGCAGAGAGCGGTGTGCCTGCGAAATTCTAGAAGATCTAGATATTGCCCAATCAACCTTATCGCACCACATGAAGATATTAGGTGATTCAGGATTTGTTGACAGTCGCCCTCGTGGAAAATGGATGTATTATTCATTAAATAAAGAGGGCTGTGAAGCAGCTAAGAATTTGCTTATTGAAATTACAATGAAAACGGATAAATATGTTGAAAGAGATAGTGTTCTTGGCTGTTGAATTAGTTTAACTTTGGGATGAAGTATTTTAACAAAAGGGAAAAACCGATCAGCGGATAGCATAGACAATATGAGCGCTGAGAATTGGAATCTGCATTAGAGGAGGGAACTGTGTTATGCAAATTACCACCCGAGAACTAAAGATCATTCAAACTTCAACTCAATTGACATTTAATGATATTGTAGGGTCTTGGAAAGCTCGATGGGGAATTAATAGAATGAACTTCAAGGTAGAACCTGGCCTATATAGCGTGGGAAAACCTGATAACAATTCTCCTGTCCTGGTTACGGGTAATTATAAAATGAGCTTCGATATCTTAAGGAAAGAATTGCATGGGTTGGATGCCTGGATTCTTGTGCTTGATACCAAGGGGATCAATGTATGGTGTGCTGCCGGCAAGGGAACGTTTGGAACCAAAGAGCTAGTAAATCGAATCGCAATAGTGCAACTAGAAAAGGTTGTCTCGCATAAAACGGTTATATTACCACAATTGGGCGCACCGGGTATAAGTGCCCACGAGGTTACAAAGTTTTCGGGGTTCAAAGTCGTGTATGGGCCCGTGAGGGCTAAGGATGTAAAAGAATTTCTCAAGGCAGGACTAGAAGCTTCTGTCGAAATGCGGACGGTTAGGTTCAGTGTCTATGATCGACTGGTCCTAACCCCTGTGGATTTAGTCGCGACTTTTAAAGTTTCTTTGATGATTTTTGGCATACTCTTTTTGTTAAATCTCCTTGGGTTTGGACCTTTTGGATTCATTGATTTTTACGCCTATATGGGCGCAGTCTTGGTAGGATGTGTCTTAACTCCAGTTTTGCTGCCTTGGATTCCAGGCAGGGCATTCGCCTGGAAGGGCTGGTTGGTGGGCTTTATTTGGGCGCTGACTGTTAATGTGTTTAATGGCTGGAATGGATGGACGACTGTTCCACTATATAGTGTATTGAGAGCTCTGGGGTATTTACTCATTCTCCCTTCTGTCTCTGCTTATTTGGCGATGAACTTTACAGGTTCATCAACGTTCACTTCCTCTTCAGGCGTCTTGAAGGAGATGAGAATAGCTGTTCCGGCGATTATTATCTCAATATGCCTGGGTATCGTTTTGATTCTGGTTAACAGCTTTATTAAGCTTTAAGGAGTTGTTTTGATGAAAAATCAATATTTGAAAAATGTTTCTACATTGAAACTGAAGTCGGATCAATGTACGGGCTGTGGAAGGTGCCTTGAGGTTTGCCCCCATAATGTATTTCGAATAGAAGCAAAAAAGTCGGTCGTTATTGATAAAGATCGTTGTATGGAATGCGGTGCATGTGTTAAAAACTGTCCGTTTAATGCAATAGAAGTAAAGCCGGGTGTTGGCTGTGCATACGCCATCATTATGGGTTGGCTGACTGGAACTGAACCGAGCTGCGATTGTTCAGATAATAGCGGTGGCGGTTGTTGTTAATTTGAAAAATGATGATAATAAAAGAAAGTCATCTCTTGTAAAAGGATACAAGAGATGACTTTCTTCTCTCAGTAGAAATCTTCCTAATATGGGTTAGTTAATGAAGGATATTCAGCTCATTTTCATAAGTAGCTTCTGAATTACTGATCGGAATTTCATTCGCTATAGATGGTTGATCTTCTACTGAAGTCCCGATTTGTTGTTCAGTTTGGGTGAAAACCGTAGGATCAGTTAAGAAAACCATGGTCGCTGATGAAACTAAGCCATAAACTAAATTATCAATTAAGGTAGTCAAATGTGTTCTGGTTTTATGGGTCTTTGACCTAACTACTCCAAGTCTTTGGCCTAAAGTATAAAGCATTCCCCAGGTAAATGTTCCATAAGCTGCTCCTTTAAATGAGTAATTATCTTTCCCAGTTTTCTTTAAGATATTAAACATGGGTACTCCAAGAGTAGAACCTGTTATAAAGTGTATTAATTGGCCAAAAAGATAATTTTTCCTCATTAATAGCCTAAATGGGCCCAACAAAACAGATCCTGCATACTCGGCATAGGTTTTTTCACTTAGTCCAGTTTTCTTGAATAATATATTGCTCAAGTCCATGGCGATAGTTCCCATTAAACCACCTAAAAAACCAATGGGAATGGAATCTTTCATTTTCTTTCCGGCCTTAAAGAACTTAAAAAGCCCATCAATATTATCTAATAAACGCATATTACTAGATCCTCCTTTCAAAAGATAACTTAGTTTTGCCAATTGAACCAAATTTATTTGAAAGGAAGTATCTAATATATTCCATATAATGAAAACAACATTTTTCAAGCGGATTGTACGGGAGTATAATAAAAATGAAAAGCAAAAAATACAAAGATAAGTGATTAAGTTTGAAAGGTTGGATTTATAGTTTTGAAAGAACTCTTTGTTATAATTCTCGCGAATGGTTCGTTTGAACTCGACTGGCAGATAACAGCAGAACAGATGGATAGCGGTCAGCTAGCTTTCCAGGAAGAAGCCTACAAACGCTTTTTGAAAAATGCCAATGAAGCCCTAATATTCCTAGGCTTCTCGGATCGAACAGTACCCATGTCTGATTCTCTTCATTATCTCAGACTGATAGGATATTCCTTTGTCAAGAAATTATCCATGAACCCAGATATTGAAGTGTTACGTGAAAAAATAGTAATCGAAATTGAAGAGGAAGAAATTAAACAGCTCTTACAGAAGGCACCTTATTTAAGGGGTGCCGAGCATCTGAATGAAACTTGGCTTAAACAGGCTTGGGAGAACCTAAATCTTACATTTTGCAATATAATCCAGAACTTCAAAGGTAGAGTGGGTGACCTCTTTGTTACTTATAACTCAAGTGTCCAGCTCGTAGGACGGGTTTTCTTTCATCTTGTGGAGAGTAAAAAGGAGGAATATCCGTTTGCCTTTTTGGCTACCTATTCTGCGGATGTTTCAAGCGATGGAAAATCAAAGCATCTTCCACTTAAAAATGCCATTGCTGAATATGGAGAGAATAGCAAGATGCTACTGGACCTGCTTTCGACAGTGAACAAAGCCACGGAAAAGAGTGCTTTTATTTCAGAACTTGTTGAAACGGGCGAAATATTTCATCCGCTTAGCTTGACGACTGAAGAAGCCTATACGTTTCTCAAGGAAATCCCAGTTTACGAGGCGGCAGGTATCTTATGCCGGATGCCCAATTGGTGGAGAAATAAGGCGGCTTCCTTGAAGATGTCGGTCACCGTTGGAGAAAAAACGCCTTCCCGCTTAAACTATGAGGCGCTCGTGGATTTCAATGCTGAATTATTTCTTGGTGGAGATTTAATTAAGGCCAGCGAATTGAAGAAGCTGCTTTCTGAAGCGGAGGGACTTGTTTTAATCAAAGGGAAATGGGTGGAGGTCAATCGCGAGAGGCTGAAGGAAACACTGAAGGCCTATGAACAAGCCCAAAGTCTGATGGACAAGACAGATCTCAATATGCTTGAAGCCATGCGTTTTCAATTGAATGCTCAAAAAATATTAAAGATTCCAGAAGAAGCTTGTGAACTTGAAGTGACGAATGGAGAATGGCTCAATGAGGTTGTTACTAAGTTGACACATCCTGAGACGATTGAAACGGTTGAAGGTGGGGTTGATTTTCAAGCTAGTTTGCGTAGTTACCAGGAGCGGGGCTTAAGTTGGCTTCATTTTATGAAAACGCTAGGACTTGGTGCCTGTCTTGCAGACGACATGGGCCTTGGGAAAACCGTTCAGGTTATTGCACTTCTGAATTATATGCGTTCCAAGACGCAGGAAAAAGCCTTGCTGATTGTGCCTGCTTCCCTGATTGGGAACTGGATGAACGAAATTGCCAAGTTTGCGCCTTCCTTGACCTATTATGTTATCCATCCCTCAGAAAATAAAAATTTAGAGAAGGATAAGAGCGAGTGTATGGAGGAATATGACCTTTTTATAACGACCTATGGAATGCTCTTAAAATACGATTGGTTAAAAAACGTAACTTGGAATACTTTGATTTTGGATGAGGCGCAGGCTATAAAGAATCCAGGCACGAAGCAAACCAAGGTTGTTAAACAATTAAAAGCTTCCTATAAGATTGCCATGACGGGTACACCAATAGAAAATCGACTCTCTGATTTATGGTCCTTATTCGACTTCTTGAACAAAGGGCTTTTAGGAAGTGCCAAGGAATTTTCTAATTTCACTAAGAAGCTCAAGGAAAGTCCCGAGGGCTATGCTGGATTGAAGAGAGTAGTCAGCCCCTTTATACTGAGACGATTGAAGACCGACAAAAATGTTATTTCCGATTTGCCTGAGAAAATTGAAATGAAAACGTATGCAAACCTTACCAAAAAACAGGTGGTGCTTTATAATAAGATTGTCAGTGACCTTAAGATGAAGCTTGAATCAGCAGACGGAATAGAACGTAAAGGACTCGTCCTTTCATCACTTATGAAGCTCAAGCAGATCTGCAATCATCCCGATCAATTTCTCGGTCAGAACTACTATGCTGAGGAGGAAAGCGGGAAATATGTCAGACTACGTGAGATTTGTGAAACCATTTCCGAGAAGCGGGAACGGGTTCTTATATTTACCCAGTTTAAAGAAATTACTGAGCCACTGAAGGACTTTCTAGAGACAATATTTCAGCATAAAGGATTAGTCTTGCACGGCGGAACGGCTGTCAATAAACGAAAAGATATTGTGGCTAAATTTCAGGGTGCTGAGTATGTGCCTTTTATGGTACTCTCCATTAAAGCAGGTGGTATCGGCCTTAATCTGACCTCCGCCAACCATGTGATCCATTTTGACCGATGGTGGAATCCTGCCGTTGAGAATCAGGCAACTGACAGGGCCTTTCGGATTGGCCAGATGAAAAATGTGATTGTTCATAAATTTATAACTAAGGGTACCATCGAAGAAAAGGTTGATCTAATGATTGAGGATAAAACCAAATTGTTACAAGAAATAATTCCGGATCATCAAGAAAATTGGATTACTGAAATGGATAACAAAGAGCTTGTGGAGCTATTCAGGCTCACAAATTAAAGTTGGCGAGGGGTATAATATGGCCTATGATAGCGGTTTCCCAGAATATATTCCTGTGGCTGAAAAAAGAAGGCAAGCGCAGAAAAGTGTCGAAAAACTTAGAAAGAAGAATCCAGACATTTCTCCAGTGATTATTACTGGGACGAAGCTAACCACAACATGGTGGGGGAAATCTTGGAATAAAAATCTGGAGAGCTATTCGGATTATTCCAACCGCATAGGCAGAGGGCGCAGTTATGTTCGTCATGGGGCCGTCCTGGACCTGAAAATGACTCAAGGTAAGATCAGTGCTCTTGTGCAGGGGAGCGAAGCAAAGCCGTATCAAGTGACTATTAACATTCAATCCCTGCCCAAGGATATTTGGGAAACCTTAACGAACGACTGCACAGGAAAAATAGATTCCATGCAGGAGCTAATTGAAGGGAAGTTTCCCAAAGCACTCTCTGAATTGTTTACAGCAAAGGGGAAGGGCTTGTTTCCAGCCCCAAAGGAGATATCGTTAAACTGTAGCTGTCCTGATTATGCTAATATGTGTAAACATGTGGCTGCTGTTCTGTATGGGATTGGAGCGCGACTGGACGATGATCCTAGCTTGTTTTTCGCTCTTCGGAATGTCAATATTGCGGACCTTATTTCAGAAACGGTTAGTAAAAAGGCCCAGACGCTTTTAAAAAAATCAAACGTAAAAAGTCACAGAGTGATTGAAGATGTTGATATTTCAGGCATGTTTGGGATTGAGGTGGAAACTGGAACGAAAAAGAAGCTGAAGAAAATAGCTAAAACCTAACTAAGAATATAGAGTGTGGATTAAGCAACATTTGCATCGCTCGGAGAGATAAAGATAGGGGATGCTGCTGATGAATAACGATAATAATAAGAAGTCATGGACGGAAAAGTATCAACAATGTCCTAATAATTTAAGGGAACCGGATCCTTTCCTAGTGCAAAACCTTCATTATTTAAAAAGTGGAAGCGTGCTGGATGTCGCATGTGGGGATGGCAGAAATTCGGTGTTCCTTGCCAAGCAAGGGTTCGCGGTAGTAGGCGTTGATTTTTCACCTCAAGCGTTATCAAGACTTCAGGCGTTTTCGAGCCTAAGTGACGTATCAATCGCTACTCGAGAATTAGACTTATCAAATGTGACGTCTCTTGCAGGTCTAGAAGTGTTTGACAACGTTGTAATAATTCGTTTTAAGCCCACTGACGAGGTGTTTAGGGAGCTTCCCAATCTGTTAAGACCTAAAGGAGTTCTGATCATATGTACATTTAACTATAGGCAATCTGAAGATGAGGGGATGTCTAGAGAGTTTTGCCTTGAAGAGAATGAGCTACTCGGGAAATTCCCTGGATTAGACATACTTGTGCACCAAGTCTTTCAAGATTCTAGTGCATTCCTTGACGGTTACATATTCCAAAAGAGCTAGTGATATACATATATAAAAGGATCTAATATTTTATGGCATTTTGCAATTGGTTAAGCGTATTTTGTGACAACTTTAGTTCACTTTAAGAATATCATCCTTGCCTGTAAATTGAAAATGAATTATTTCGAATGTCAAAGGGCGCTCCTCGGAATAAGTATTGGTGCAGTTTTGGCAAATTTCGGCAATCAAGGAGTTGCCATCTACTCGTGTACATAGTGAATATACAGACAAAAGGGATAGAAGGCCATAGAATTCTATGACATACTATCCCTTTTGCTAAAGTTAAGCTATACGAATCTTTTGGGGAAAACTATTGCTTACCACCAGCACAAGGCTGAGATGGAGAAGCGGTATTCTTGATTTTGCAATCCTCGCATACTTTTATCCCTTGAAGGTCATATAAGTCCTCAGCCGAAACAACTTCGATGCCACATTTTCCACATTTAGCCATAATAATTACCTTCCTTTCAATAAATAAAAATCTGATAGAGGAATTAATTAGTACTAATTATCATCTTAACACTATTTTAGATAAATTGATAGTGCATTATTGCACTATCATCGATCAGTTAGCCTCAACCCTGAGCCGCTCAGAAGAAGGGGTAGAAGCGGTTGAATTCGGTTTCTATTCTAAGCCCTCAAATTGCATATTATAGTAATGAGCGTATATGCCATCTTTTTCAATCAACTGCTTGTGGTTGCCTCTTTCTTGGATCCCTACATCGGTTACCACAACGATTTCGTCTGAATTTTTTATGGTGCTCAATCTGTGGGCAATCACGATGGTGGTTCTGTTTTTCGAGAGTTTTTCCAGTGATTTTTGGATGAATTGTTCGCTTTCGTTATCGAGAGCAGAGGTAGCCTCGTCTAAGATTAAGATCGGAGGATTCTTTAGAAACACCCTGGCGATCGAGAGGCGTTGTTTTTGACCGCCGGAGAGCCTGACTCCACGTTCCCCTACATAAGTATCGTAACCCTCGTCCAGAGACAGGATATATTCATGAATATTGGCATTTTGAGCAGCCTCGATGATTTCGGCATCTGTAGCGTCGGCCTTACCGTACGCTATATTCTTTTTGATTGAGCCGTCGAACAGATAGACATCCTGTTGCACAATGCCGATCGTGTTTCGTAAAGATTCCAGCGTAACATCTCGGATATCCTTGCCATCGATGGTTATCGATCCGGCAGTAACGTCGTAAAATCTCGGTAGGAGAGAACATAAGGTTGTTTTTCCCCCGCCGGACGGTCCGACCAAGGCAATTGTTTTCCCCGCTTTTATCGTGAGGTTAACATTATCTAAAACACTGTAATCATCATTATAGCGAAACGAGACACTCTTATATTCAATCTCGCCTAATACGTCCGTAAGGGGTTCAGCCCCAGCTCTATCTACTATATCCGCTTGGGTTTCGACAACTTCAAGAAAGCGTTTAAATCCAGCGTACCCTTTTTGAAACTGTTCGGTAAAGTCAATTAGCACATCAATCGGATTGATAAAGATGTTAATGTAAAGGACATAAATAGCTAAATCGGTAATTTTCAACGAGCCCTCGGCAATAAATACCCCTCCAGAAACAATGACTACAACATAGAGCAAACCTTCAAAAAATGAATTCCAGGCGTGAAAATTCCCCATGGTTTTATAAGTTTCTATTTTGGATAATAAGAACGCAAGATTGCTAATACTGAATTTTTCGCTTTCCACGTCTTCATTAGCAAAGGACTTGACCACTCTAATTCCAGAGAGACTATCCTGTACGCTGGAATTTACGGCGGCAATTTTTACTCTGTTATCAGTGAATATTGGCGCCATTTTAATATTTTTATAAACGGTAAAGAGCACCATGATGATTGTGACTAACAACAAGATCAAGGTCATTTCGACATTGATCATCATCAAGATAATAAAGGAGCCAACAATTTTCAGAGCGGAGATAAAGAGGTTTTCTGGCCCGTGATGCGCAAGCTCGGAGATATCAAACAAGTCGGCGACCAGTTTGGACATCATTTCTCCAGTGTTGTTTTTATCATAATACGAAAAGGATAACTTCTGAAAATGATTGAACAGATCGTTCCTCATCTCCGTTTCCATTCTAGCGCCCATAATGTGTCCCCACGAAATAATGAAATACCGGCAAAAATATTTTATGATGTACATGGCTAACAAGGCTATACCGACAAAAACTAAAGCATGTAGAATTATTGCCTTATCTTGGGTAAATAGATTTTTGGTAAGATAACTAAGAATTTGAGGAAAGGCCAGATCAATGATGGAAACGATCACGGCACAAAACATGTCCGTATAAAACAGGAATTTGTGGGGTTTATAATACTTACTGAATTTCTTGAGAATATTCATGGATGTGCTATTGTCTCCTCTCAAAATTTTATCTTCATTGTAACAATAGAAACCTCGTTTGTCATGTTTTGGGACATATTGCCTGAGAATAAGGTCATAATAATCGTATTAACTTATCCGGAAATTTTAGATTCTTTTTAAAGAAAGAAGGAATTGCATATTTGAGAAAATCTCTAAATTTTGTAGAAATTTTAAATAATAACTATTATAATGTTCTTAGGCAAGGCTAGCAATGCTCTTGTCGACGATAAGTATCTATATTAATTGGAGGGTGCGTTTATGAACGTTATAGAATTTGCAATGAAAATGGAGCTTGAAGGAGAAAAATACTACAATGAACAAGCTGAAATTAATAAAGATAATAGCTTAAGCACAGTTTTTCTTATGTTGGCGAAAGACGAAAAAAAGCATTCCGAGTTTTTACGAAATATTGCCAATAAACTGCCCTGTAATTTAGAACAAAGTGAGACGCTATCTGAAGCTAAAAGCGTATTTAATAACATCGGGTCTCTTAAAAATGGAATCAAACATACGCCTAACCAACTTGATGTGTATAGACTGGCTTTAGAGAAAGAAAAGGAAAGTATCGAACTTTATCAAAAATACTTATCCGAAGCGACGGATGATGAATCTAAAAAGCTATTTCAATACTTAATAAAACAAGAAAAAGAACATTACGCAATCATGGATGAGTTAGTTTTAATCGTTAGCCGCCCGGAAGAGTGGGTAGAATCCGCTGAATTTGGTCTAAGAGAAGACTATTAATATTAAGAAATCGTCAAGAACAAAGAATCTGTTCCTAGATAGGCTAGGAACAGATTCTTTGTCGTTTGCGCATTGACCGCGCAGCACGTTGTTTTAAATAGACTGGATTTTAGCGAATAATAGTTACTGAGTTCTCTTTTCTTGGCGCTGAGGCAGGTGCCTCTGCCGCCGAGTAGCCAAAGGCAGCCGAAGCAAATAGCTTATTGCCCTTAGGTATGCCCAATTCGCTTAACAAAGTATTACCTTCTTCTGTACTACTTAAATGAGTGATTGCATGAATCCAGCAAGAGGCAATTCCAATAGAGGAGGCCGCTAAAAATATATTCTCCATCGCAAGTACGCAGTCACATTGCGGCGCAATAGCCTTTTCATCACCAGAAATTATTATCAAGGTAGGAGCATTGTAAAAAGCATTAAAGCTCTCCAATTTAGCCATTTCTTCGAATCGTTTATTACCTGATTTTAGCAGAATGCTCTTGGTAGCTTGGTTTATTTTCTGGAGAGTTTCCTTGTTTTGTACTGCCGTAAAATGCCAAGATTGTTGATTCATTGCACTAGGAGCAAACATGCCAGCGTTGATGATTATTTGCAAGTCTTCATCCTTAATTTGTTCCTGCTTATACGCTCGAACGCTTCTTCTACTCAGTATAGTGTTTATTGTCTCATTCATTAAAAATCATCTCTTTCTTCAAATCGTGTACTGTTCTAATTATACTCCCCAAAAACGTAAAAAATCTGTGTTAATTTATGATGAAATTATGAAGAATATTATGGAATATGGGTACTGGTAACAATTTTAAACGGCAGGAATACCAATATGCTAACTAAACTTCTGCAAAGGAGAAATCACAGCATGCAAATTCACGTGGTACAGAGTGGTGACACGTTGTGGGCTCTAGCCAAGCGTTATAATGTGACCATTGCGCAGATCGCAGTAGCCAACGGTGTATCTGATTCAGATACATTAGTTATTGGCCAAGCGCTTGTAATCCCCAACTCCGCTGACTATCATACTGTAAAACAAGGAGAGAGTATTTGGCAAATTGCCAAACGCTATGGCACCACCCCCGAGGCGCTTTCTCAGGCAAACCAACTTGCTAATGTTAACCTTATTTCAATAGGTCAGAAGCTTCTTCTGCCGTCTAGGTCTAGACCGCCTAAAGAAGTTAATGCCTATTTAAATAATCTAGGAAGCTCTGGTCAGAGTATGATTGAACAAGTCGGGGATGATTTAACTTATTTAAGCCCTTTCAGTTATGAGGTTAAAAGTGATGGCAGTGTCAAAGGCTTAAATGATCGCCAAGTTTTAATGATCGCTCGGTCAAAAAAAGCAGCGCCGCTCATGTGTATCACAAACATTGATGACAAAGGTTTTAATTCGGCAACTGCTCATGCCGTCCTTACCAATGCCCCTGCGCAGGAAGTTTTGATAAACGAAATTTTGACTATATTAAAGGCGAAAGGATACAGCGGTCTAAATGTCGACTTCGAATACGTTCCTTCTGGAGATCGGGAAAGGTATAATCATTTTCTCCAGCAATTAGTTAATCGCTTGCATCCCCAAGGATATTCTGTCTCAAGTGCCTTAGCACCAAAACTATCTGCGAATCAAACGGGTCTCTTATACGAAGCACATGACTACTCGAGGCACGGTCAACTTCTTGACTTTGTGGTACTCATGACCTACGAATGGGGTTGGGCAGGCGGTCCCTCTATGGCCATCGCTCCACTCAACATGGTGAAACGTGTCCTAGATTATGCTGTCACCGTCATTCCACGCCATAAAATCATGATTGGGATAGCGCTGTACGCGCGTGATTGGACACTGCCTTATGTAAAGGGCGGTCCAAACGCCCGAACCTTCAGTCCTCAATACGCAATTCAGTTGGCCGCCCGTTACCACACCTCTATTCAATATGATCAGTTAGCGCAGTCCCCATTCTTTAGGTATACGGACGACCATGGCAGGATACATGAAGTATGGTTTGAAGATGCGCGTAGCATTCAAGCAAAGTTTAACCTTGTAAAGGATTATAACCTCCGTGGGGTCAGCTATTGGGTTCTTCCAACCCTATTTTCACAACTCTGGCCAGTACAAGAAGATAGTTTCAAAGTTATTAAGGTATAGCATAAGATGCATCTCAGCTTGCTTCAATGGTTCAATGGGTGACTATGCTCTAAATTCTGCAGTTAACTTCAATCTTATAATATAATGCGACAAATTTCTGCTATTATTGGAGTTACAATAGAAGGAGGTGGACAACATTATCCGGAAAAGAAGGGATTCATTTTGTACTATAATTTTCTAGTTAACGTTATAGTGGTCTTATTTCTCTGCGGCGTTGTCATCGTGACGGATTTGTCTATCGGCAGAAAATACGCTCAATACATCATCGGTTGTATGTTCGGGTTCATCACAATATTTGCGATGACCGGTAAAATAATGGTTGGAGAAGGTCGTTTTTTTTGATTTTCGACATATCACTATGACGATGGCAGGCTTTATCGGTGGTCCGGTGGCCGCCTTGATAGCAGCTATTATGAGTTCTCTATATCGGTACATTGTTGGTGGAAGTGGTTCGATGGGTGGAGTCACCAACATTATCATTTTTGCATGTTTTGGTACTATCTTGGGTAGATGTGTGAGGAGTAGACAAAATGGTAGGAAAGTATGGTTTTGGTTTATCATCGGCCTCGTTATGGCTTGTATTTTACTATTTATAATTGCACTTATGCCTCTGTGGAATAGTAGCTCAGTAATGGTTCTTAGAATTGTCGCCGTTCCCTTTTTAATAATCACTCCACTAGCAACAACAATAATAGTTAACTTCTATTACTGGACCTATGAATTTTTTGGTAAAGCATCGATCCTGAATGCCATCATAAGCTCTAGTCCAATTAATTTAATGATATTTGATACTAATGGGCCCATACTGCTTAGCGAAAATTTAAAGACACAACGCAAATTTTCCCCATATATTGAAAACCCGATCCTATTAGTGAGCTCAGATAATACATGGCTGAGTACGACTAAGCAACAAGCTAGAGAACTCACGACAGAAGACGGAAGGCTCTTTCTCGCTGATTTGTCTGGTTTTCTGATGCCGAACGGCAAATACGCATGCGTAGCGATTGTTAATGATGTATCTGAAATGAAACGAATGCAAAAAGAAAGAGTAGAACAACTTACCAAATACTTAGCCTTAGAGGAAGACCTTTCTCAGAGTAACCAACTCATCGCAGATATTATCAATAATATGCCAGATGGTTTCTATGTGTTAGATAATCAATGGAATTTCACATATGTCAATAAAAAGGCGGAAAAGTTATTTCTAAAAATACGAGAAGAACTTCTAGGTCTAAGCTATTGGGAAGTTGTGCCTCAGGCGCGAGGAACTTTATTCGAAATGAATTTTCAGCAGGTTAAGAATTATGGCCTACCGATTACCTTTGAAAGTCTTGGTCTTATACATCCAGACACCTGGTATCAAGTTACGGCCTACCCATCCCAATCTGGATTATCAGTTTATTATAGGAATATTACTGAACAAAAATTATCTCTTGAGAAATTAATTCAGTCTCAAGAAGAGAGAGCCTCAATTCTTGAAAGTATGACAGATTGTTTTTTTGCTATTAATAGGAACTGGCTATTCACTTATATAAATCGTGCAGGGGAAATAGCCTTCGGGAAATCCCGTGCTGAGTTGTTGGGTGAAAAAATTACGGATGTATTTAGGATTAATGATACCGCCCTAGTACATTATCATGAAGTAATGAATGCAAACAAGCCAGTTACTTTTGAAATTATTTCCGAAATGTTAGGCAACAAATGGGTAGAAATTAGTCTCTACCCAACAGAAACTGGGCTGACCTGTTATTTTCGTGATATTACAAGCCGTAAGATATCAGAAAAGGAATTTGCTAGACTTGATCGCCTCAACCTTGTCGGGCAATTAGCTGCTGGAATCGCACATGAAATAAGAAATCCCATGACCACGGTACGTGGCTATCTCCAACTGTTGGGAGAAAAAGCTGCGTTCTCAGCTCAGAAGTCGACCTTCGATCTGATGATTTCAGAACTGGACCGAGCAAACGCGATTATAACAGAATTCCTCTCGTTGGCTCAAACAAAACAAACTGAACTGAAATCCCAAAACCTGAACGACATTCTAAATAATTTATATCCTCTTTTAGAGGCAGATACTTTTACTCAAAATAAACAAATTTGTTTATTTTCAGGGGAGATTCCCAATCTTCAACTAAATGGAAAAGAAATCTCCCAACTAGTTCTTAATTTAACTCGCAATGGACTTGAAGCAATGTCGGAAAGAGGTTGTCTAACTGTTAGAAGTTATGTGGAAGATGGCAATGTAGTGCTCGCAATTGAGGATGAGGGATGCGGTATTCCAGCAGAAGATATTAGTAAGGTAGGTACCCCATTTTTCACGACCAAAGATAATGGAACTGGATTGGGCCTAGCAACCTGCTATAAAATTGTAGAATCGCATAACGCTAAGCTCCATATTGAGTCTAGTTCGAGCGGGACAACATTCTTTGTATTGTTCCCCATTTCACTCACCACAGATGCTTTTTAGAGCGGAAATTATAGAGTCTTGAACGTTTTTATCAACGAGTAAAATAGGAGCATTCAACTTCTTTGCTAAGACGCTTGCAGAGAGGGCAGCGGGGAATTCATTACCTGAAGTAATAATCACGTCTCGGACTGTCCCTGAATTGAATTGTTCAGAGATAGCTCTTGATGTTTGGTAACGATCTTGACCCGAGAGTCGATTACTAACGGTTGAGGCATAGGTATTTGTGGGAAATACCATTACTCGACTTTCATAAAGTAAAACCGACTTGCTGTTAGTGCTAATATGATATTGACACATGATCATGACGATCGTATAATAAAATCAGGTTGAAAGCATAGCTGAAATAGGATTAAAGGAAACGTTAAAAACATAAGTAGGTGAAAGTGTATGAATTCTAAGCATATGCAAGCGATTCGTGATGTGTTAAATGATTTAGAACCTAAGCAGAAAGCACTGCCTTATCTAGAATTGGATTCGATGATGCTTGCCCAGGTGGTTGAAATCGCTAAGCGGGTTAGTCAGAACGACATTAATCCCACCCACGTTCAGAACTGGGTCAGGCGTGAGTATATTCCCCACCCCCAAAAGAAAAAATATAACCGCGAACAAGTAGCAAATATTCTTCTAATTAATGATTTGCGCGATATTTTATCGCTTGAAGAGATTTCTCATTTGTTAGGCTACGTCAATGAAAGCCTTTTGGACACCTCAGACGACCGGATCAACCCGACTAAACTATATAGGTATTACAGTGAGATCTTTGATCGGTCTCAGATGGACTGGCAAAAATCCCTTCAGGGACTTGAAAAGGAAGTTGGGGAGACGCTTGCGGGGGAAGAGATGGCAGAGGAGGATAGGGAAAAGGTTGCAAACTCGTTGGTTATTCTTAATTTATTGGCAAGAGCCAATTTATATAAACAGATTGCCAAGCGGTGGTTAAATAGTCTTGACGATTGAACTAGAGAGATGGGAAGGAGGCGTGGGTTGTGCCGCAGGGTATAATTATTTCGCTGATTGTGCTCGGAGTTTTTTTGTTGGCCTTGGAGGTGTTTGTCATCCCTGGGTTTGGGGTCAGTGGAATTCTGGGGATGGCTGCCTTAATCGCGGGGATTTTTTTAGTGACAAACTCGTTACTAGATGGGTTGCTGTACACGGGAGGCGTGCTGATTGTTTTAGGGATCATCACTTACTTGAGTTTCCGTTCACCCCGGACGCGGCGCTTGTGGCAGAAGTTCTCTTTAACGACACGTCAAACTTCAAAGGGAGGTTATGTTGCCCCCAAAGTTCAATATGAAACCTATTTGGGACGATCTGGGATATCCCTTACCCAGTTACGTCCATCTGGTACAGCTGATTTTGAGGGTGATCATTTAGATGTTGTGACGGAAGGGGGGTTCATTGGACCCCGAACTGAGATTAGGGTCATCGCGGTTGAGGGAACAAGGATCATAGTCCGGGAAGAAAAAACATTATAAGGGAGGTGAAGCTCGGTTTACGACCGAGCAATGAATGAACACATTAATTGTGCCGTTACTAATCGTGTTTCTGGTGTTTGTACTTTTGAGTGTGCTTTTTTCCTTTATCCCAATAGGGCTCTGGATTTCAGCATTAGCTGCAGGAGTTAACGTCGGAATTTTCAACTTGGTGGGTATGCGCTTACGCCGAGTGGTTCCATCAAAAATCGTGAATCCATTGATTAAAGCCCATAAAGCGGGTTTGGCAATTACAACTGACCAACTGGAAGCCCACTATCTGGCAGGTGGAAATGTCGATAGAGTCGTTAATGCCCTGATCGCTGCGGAACGGGCAGCTATTCCGCTCCCGTTTGAACGGGCAGCAGCCATTGATCTGGCAGGCCGGGATGTCCTGCAAGCCGTTCAAATGTCGGTTAATCCGAAAGTGATTGAAACCCCGGTGGTTTCAGCAGTAGCACAAAACGGGATTGAGCTCAGGGTTAAAGCTAAGGTCACTGTACGAGCTAATATTGATCGACTTGTAGGTGGAGCCGGTGAAGAAACAATTATTGCCCGTGTTGGAGAAGGCATTGTCACAAGTATTGGTTCGTCAGCATCCCATAAGGACGTCTTAGAGAAGCCAGAGTTTATTTCTCATACGGTCTTGGCCAAAGGGTTGGATGCGGGGACAGCTTTTGAAATTTTATCCATAGATATGGCGGATGTCGATGTAGGAAAAAATATTGGAGCACAGCTTCAGATGGACCAAGCCGAAGCGGATAAACGCATTGCCCAAGCTAAGGCAGAAGAACGGCGCGCGATGGCCGTTGCCAAAGAACAAGAAATGAAAGCATCGGTTCAGGAGATGCGGGCCAAGGTCGTCGAAGCGGAAGCAGAAGTTCCAAGAGCAATGGCTCAGGCCTTGCGTGAAGGGAAACTGGGTGTGATGGACTATTACAACATGCAAAATATTATGGCGGATACTCAGATGAGAGGAAACATTGCCCAGACAGGTAAAATGGAATCAGGCAATGATAGCCTAACGAAGAAGTAGGTGGGATCATGTCGGGCTTCACGGTTGTAATTATCATTTGGGCCCTTTACCAGTTGTTCATCTCAGTTATGAAAAAGAGGGGTAGGCAAGAAATGCCAGGAAAAATCCCTGACTCATTAAAACCACCGGATGCTAGTTCTTTAAGAGATGTAATTCAGGGAATATCCCGCGGAACATGGAGAGAACAGCTAAAACAAGCCTTGGAAAATGGTGCTTACCAAGCGGGATCCTTGGAAGCGACTGCCCCTAAGACTTATGAGGAAACTAAGGATTATGTTGAAACCGAAGGAACCCAAGGTAGCGAAGGAACCAGTGACTACGTGGGAATACTTGGGGCAGAGGCTTATAAAAATACAGAAGTAACCCTTGGGGAGGAACAGGCCAGCAATCCCTCAAGCTTAAGAAGTCCTTATCTTTCTCCGACGGAAAGAGAACTCGTCCAAGGGGTTATATGGGCAGAAATTTTAGGAAAACCGAGAGCTATGCATTCCTTTCGAGGACCTCGAACTTAGAGGCGACTATCATAATTATTCTATAAATCATAATGTAACCAGTCTCTTTCAGAGGCTGGTTACATTATGATTTACTCTGAGATAGTCAATATATTATCAATCGGGTGAGATTTGTCGATATTAATAATATTAAGTTATATATTAAATACATTAAGCGGTTAATTGACATATTTAAAGCATACCCTTATTATTTAGATATAGAAGTGCTTAAGGCAACTTGACGTAGAGGTGATGATCTTGGATTATAAGATGCCCCATCAATGTCCAGTATGCAATCACGAAATGAAGATTAGTGAGTTAACTTGTACTTACTGCCCGACGAAAATCGAAGGGGAATTCAGCCCATGTAAATTTTGTCGCCTACCATCAGAACAGTTAATTTTCATGGAGGCATTTATTAAGTGCCGTGGCAATATCAAAGAGGTGGAAAAAGAGTTGGGTATTTCTTATCCGACGGTTCGACATCGCTTAGATAGTGTCATTGAGGCGCTTGGTTATGGGGTGGAGAAGGAAAGAGTTTCTGAACATAAAAAGGACAACTCCCATGAGGAAAGTCTGCACAGACGAGGGTTTCTGGAAGATCCTGAGCGCGGTGAAATTTTAGTACAGGAAACTACACGTCAACTAAGGAAAAAGATAGATAAGGGTTGAGCGAATTAATAGTATATCAATCATGATGTCTTAGGTGAACTTAGGTTTTCAAAGAGTGAGGTTTTAATCAATTCCGAGACACCCACTTATAGAAGTGGGTGTCTCGATTTCTACTTCGGTAGGAGTAGACTCCCCCACCGAAGCCCCGATGTTCAACTTTAGCGTAAGCGAATTCACGACAGAAAGAAGGCAGGAAGCGAGTTTAAATCGCTTCCTGCCTTCTTTTTTATACAAGTTAGACCCCATGTCGCTACGTAGCACCATACATGAATAAAATAGGTTTTGGCTACTTTTTAACAAGAATCTTTGTAACTTCTATATATGATGTGCGATGGTCAACATCAGGATCCCATTATTCGTTAAGGTCTTACTCAATCAAACACTCGGGTCTATATGCTTGGGCATAAACTTTTACAGAGAATTGCGATAGCTGCTTCTTAGCTTCTGACCTGTTTTAGAACTTTGGCCATGTTTTTCCCAAGGGTTTGGAAGGTCCGGATCCCTTCAGCATCATTTTGAACATCGCCTGGATTAAGGGATAAGGTCATATTCCAATAATCTGAACTGCAAATAATCATTTCGGCTATGCCAAAGAAGAAGTTGATCGCAGAGTAAGTGAAGGTTGATCCGGCTCTGCGGACGGAAACCACCGAAGCACCTACTTTTCCTCTTAACATCGCACCTCCATTGGACTTCGATACAAAACCGCACCGATCGATTAGGGCCTTAACTTCTGTGCTCACATTACTGAAGTAGGTGGGCGAACCGATAATGATTCCATCGGCCGCTTCAATTTTCTCAATAAACGTATTCATTTCGTCGTCCTTGCGTGCGCATCGGTTATCTTTAGTTTCTCCACATTTGCCACAGGCCAAGCATCCAAAGACTTTACGCCCTCCTAATTGGACGATTTCCGTTTCTATTCCTTCATTTTCTAATTCTGCTAGGACAATTTTGAGGCTCTGTAGCGTATTGCCATTTCTCCGCGGACTTCCATTAAATGCTACAACTTTCATATTAAAATCTCCTTATACTTTAAAGTTAGGTTATTGTTTAATATAATAATAAACGATATAATATTAATTAACAAGTACGTACATTTAAGTATCATAGTATCTATTTGTATACTAAAGGAGTACTACATCACTAAGTGATGTCTAAGGAGCGAAGTGAAATGATCAAGTTCAAAAATAACGAATATCAATGCTCAATGGAATTAACGTTGTCCCTTATTGGTGGAAAGTGGAAAGCACTTATTCTCTGGCATTTGAGTGATAATATCCTAAGATACAGTGAACTAAGGAGGATCCTACCAAAAGTTACGCCCAAAATGCTGACTCAACAGCTTAGAGAACTCGAAGACAGTGGATTGGTCAAGAGATTCATTTATACACAAATACCGCCTAAAGTCGAGTATTCTCTCACTCAAGCTGGTAAGAGCCTCCTACCCATTTTAGATACAATGTGTAAATGGGGTCAGAGTTATGCCAATGACTATGAGCAGATTGAGCAAAGAAATGAATGAGGTTAGTTGTTGTCAATGAGAACTGAAAAAGGTATATTTATGTAAGTATTAATACGATTAGATTTGAGGGAGACCTAACAAATGTATAGTTTTAAGAATGACTACAGCGAGGGAGCACATCCTAGACTATTGAATGCCTTAATTGAAGCAAACTTTGAGCAGGCTGATGGCTACGGAGAGGATCGTTATACACTAGAAGCGGTTGAACTATTAAAGCTCAGAATTGGGAGAAGCGACATCGATATTCACCTGCTCTCTGGTGGTACGCAAACGAATCTTATCGCTATTTCCGCTTTCTTAAGGCCTCATGAAGCCGTAATCGCAGCCAACACGGGACATATACTGGTGCATGAGACAGGTGCGATAGAGGCCACAGGGCATAAAATTATATCAGTAGAAGTTAGTGATGGAAAGCTAAACTATTTGCACATCAAGGCCGCACTCGATTCACATACTGACGAGCATATGGTGAAGCCTAAATTGGTTTACATTTCAAATCCTACAGAAATAGGGACAATATATAATAAGGAAGAACTGGAGCAGTTAAGCAGGTTCTGCAAGGAAAATAATCTTTTTTTGTTCATGGATGGTGCGAGGCTGGGGTCGGCTTTGTGTTCAGAAGAGAATAATCTGGAACTTTCCGATCTGGGAAACCTTGTCGATGCTTTCTATATTGGAGGAACCAAAAATGGAGCACTCATGGGTGAAGCCCTTGTGATCTGCTGTGAGCAGCTCAGGACGGATTTCCGATTTCATATGAAGCAGAAAGGAGCACTCCTCGCCAAAGGAAGAGTCCTAGGCATACAGTTTCTTGAGCTTTTTAGAGATGACCTGTACTTCGACCTAGCTAAGCACGCAAATAAGATGTCAGGTTTGCTTAGGAATGAAATCAGCAAAGCAGGTTTCAGGTTCCTGGTAAACTCGCCATCAAACCAATTATTTCCTATACTACCCGATCAATTGATAACCGAGCTTCAGAAGAATTATTCGTTTTTTGTCTGGTCGAAAGATGATGCAGATAACTCTGCAATTCGCCTTGTTACCTCTTGGGCGACGAAAGAGGAGGCTGTATTAGCCTTCATTGAGGACATGAAACGTTCAATAGTCAGTTTCGCTAAATGATGTGAGTACCGCTGTAATGATTTGTCGCCCAGCCACTTCGTCTAATTTAACATCTAGAAAACCGGCATCGTTTAACCAAGCGGCATACTCCTGCAAGCTCCAAGTGCCGCCGTTGGCAGTATTGACCAACATATTCACGCCAAAGACAGTTGCAAAGGTATTTGTACCGCGCACCATATCAATAATGGCGATGCGTCCGCCAGGAACCAGCACCTTGCTTACCTTCCGGAACAATTCTCGGTTTTCCGTCTCACCAAATATGTGGCAAATATTCCCCAGAAAAACCAGATCAAAGGGTCCGATGGGTAATCCTACGTTAAAGTCCCCTGGGAACATGGAGATACCGGCCTTTTCTGCTTTCTCCTTCATTAATTCCACCACAGGAGGCAGATCAAGGACTGTCACTTTGCCCCCTCGGGTAGTAAAGGCACTACCGTAGATTAGGGGCCCACCACCGATATCCAACACCCGTCCCCCATTGACAGTATCCCCTAGGAGAAATTCGGCGATGACCGGAGCGCTCTTTTCCGCACCATGACGCATGCCCTCCATAAAATAGCGAGTGTTTTCTGGGTCTTGATCCCGGGATGCTGGTTGACCATTAGCTAGAATTTCAGGCAACTGAACCCAGGCCTGAATCAAATTATAACGATGCATAAAGGAAAATCCTACATAATTGGGCGCTGCCGGGTCATAGATCATTTTTCGCGTCTCTTCTGACAGAGTTACCGCTTCCCCTTGTCTGGTCACGTAACCGAGATCTACCAAAGCCTCTAGTACCATCCAAACAGCGCGGGGGTCCAAGGCTAATTCTTGGGCTAGACTGAGGGATGTGGTGCTTTGGCGTAAAGCCTCGACCATTCCGGTCTTCACTGCCGCACCTAGGATTAGGAGCTCATGGGGTAAAGTCATAATTTTATCGTCCAGCATAACTTACCATCCCTTCTATTTCCAACATTTTACCAATTAACTTAGCTATTGTCTATTAGCTCACCTTGTTACACTTTTGCATATTTCGACAAAACACTACCTTTTATACTGTTGCTGTTACCGTTTCATTGTACTAAAATATCCGAGTATGCAAATAGTTAAGAAACGAGGTTTTCTTGGGTGAATCTCATGGTCAATGAGCAAATAGAAGAATTAAGATTACAAATGCAAAAGATTGCTGCTGATAAAGATCTTACGGATCCGAGAGTGGTAGGGGTTAGCGAAAAGCTTGACGAGTTAATTAACGAGTTTTATAGTCAGGAAAGATAAAAGGGGCTTTTCAGCGTCAATAATGCTGAGGGCCTTTTTTTGACGTATCAGACAGCTATGCCGTTCTGCAGCACCAATGAATGAAATGAAATTTAATACTAGGCGGAAATATAAGTTTCGGATGGGTCCCTTCTCGCCATCCTTGGCGTTAGCTAAGTTTCTGTATATGTGAGATAATATTGGCATAGAACTTTCTTGATTGCACAGACTCACTAAAATGTACCAATGCATAATACGACTCGTTTTTTGTTGTATTATTGATTATTTGGAGTGGTTTAGGTATAATTTGCAGTGGTGTAAAAGAGATTTGGAGGTTTCGAAAATGGGAAAAGCTTTGATTATCGGCGCTGGCGGGGTTGCCAGTGTTACTATTCATAAATGCTGCCAGAATCCGGATATATTTGAAGAAATTTGTATCGCCAGTAGAACTATCGAAAAATGCGAAGCTATCAAAAACAAATTGGTTGGAAGTCGCACAAAAATTCAGACGGCTCAGCTTGATGCTGATCATACTGAGAGTGTAATTGACTTGATCAAAAGCTTTAAACCAGATATTGTCATTAACCTTGCGCTCCCTTATCAGGATCTGACGATTATGGATGCCTGCCTGGCTACAGGGGTTGACTATCTAGATACTGCGAATTATGAACCGCCTGATATCGCCAAATTTGAATACAAATGGCAATGGGCTTATCGGGAAAAATTTGCTCAGGCGGGGTTAACTGCGTTGTTAGGAAGCGGTTTTGACCCGGGGGTTACTGGCGTTTTTTGTGCCTATGCTCAGAAACATTATTTTGACGAAATTCATTCGATTGATATTGTGGACGCCAATGCTGGCGATCACGGCTATCCGTTCGCCACAAATTTTAACCCTGAAATTAATATTCGCGAAATTACAGCGACTGGAAGGTACTATGAAAACGGTTCATGGATCGAAACTGATCCTCTTTCAATGAAGGAAGTCTATGATCTTCCGGAGATAGGCCCCAAAAACATATATCTTATGTACCATGAAGAACTAGAATCCCTAGCCATTCATATCAAGGGAATTAAGCGGATAAGATTTTGGATGACTTTTTCGGATAATTATCTTAATCATTTACATGTGCTCGAAAATATTGGCATGACTTCGATTGAACCCATTAATTTTGAGGGTCAACAGATCATTCCTTTGCAATTTTTAAAAGCCTTGCTTCCCGATCCAGCATCCCTCGGGCCGAGAACGAAGGGGAAAACGAATATCGGTTGCATAATGCAAGGGATTAAAGACGGAAAACCCAAAACCTATTATGTTTACAACATTTGTGACCATCAAGAATGTTATGCTGAGGTGGGGTCGCAGGCCATTTCGTATACAACAGGGGTTCCGGCCATGATTGGGGCCATGTTGATGCTTAAAGGTATTTGGAAAAAACCGGGCGTCTTTAATGTCGAAGAATTTGATCCCGATCCTTTTATGGAAGCTTTAAATAAATACGGTCTCCCGTGGCAAGAAAGTTTCTCGCCGACTCTCATTGACTGAGGTGAAATTAATGGATCTAGATTTTAGTGCGCTTCCATCACCCTGCTATATTGTGGATGAGCGACTGCTTTTAAAAAATCTTGAAATTCTGCATTCTGTACAACAACGTACAGGATGCAGCATTCTGCTTGCTTTAAAAGGGTTTTCAATGTATTCGGTATTTCCTCTTGTCAGTAAATATCTTAAAGGTGTAACCGCAAGCTCATTGTTTGAAGCTAGGTTGGGTCATGAAGAAATGGGAAAAGAGGTCCACATTTATGCGCCGGCATACGTTGAAGAAGAATTTGATGAAATCCTCCTTAATTGTGACCACATTATCTTTAATTCGTTTGATCAATGGAATAGATTCAAAGCCAAAGTAAAAAACAATCAATCGAAAAAGATAAGCTGTGGCATCCGTATCAATCCGGAATATTCGGAGATCGAAACGCCAATTTATGATCCCTGCTATCAGTTTTCTAGATTGGGTGTGACATTGCCTAATTTCCGTCCGGAAGACCTTGATGGCATCGAAGGACTTCATTTTCATACCATGTGTGAGCAGAACTCGGATACCCTTGAACGGACGATACAAGTGGTTGATCAAAAATTTGGTAAATTCATTAAAGCCATGAAATGGCTTAATTTTGGTGGGGGGCATCATATCACTCGACCAGATTATGATATTGAAACCTTGGTCCGTTCGATAATGTTTTTTCAGGATAAATATGGAGTGGATATATATCTGGAACCGGGTGAGGCCGTGGCTTTGAACACGGGATTTCTAGTGGCTAGGGTTCTTGACATAGTCGATAATGGCATGAAAATTGCTATTTTAGATACTTCAGCGGCCTGTCACATGCCGGATGTGCTTGAAATGCCGTACAGACCGAATATAATCGGTGGCGGACAGCCTTCTGAATATCCTTATACCTACAGATTGGGTGGTCATACCTGTCTTGCCGGAGACATCATTGGCGATTATTCGTTCAGACAGCCGTTACTACCAGGAGACAGACTTGTATTTTGTGACATGGCCCACTATACTATGGTCAAGAATAATATGTTCAATGGTGTGAACCTACCGTCTATCGCACTTTTTAGCGAAAAAGAAGGCACTAAGATCATAAGACAATTCGGTTATGAAGATTTTAAAACTCGCTTATCCTGAGAAGTTAAATATACATCCTGCTGGTGAGGTGTTTAATGAATGATTTAGTCGATTACAAAAGAACAAATAATAAAATGAAGAAGTATGTTCAGGATTACCCAGAAGGAATTTTAGATGTGATTGAGACGGATTATCCTAGTGAATATTTCTTGATATCTGAGGATCGAACATGGACAACAACCTTGTTTTCTAATGAAGAATGGATAGACATATTTACAAAGTCGAGAAATTCCTACCGATGTCATATAGAACAAATGAATTTAACGAAAAAATGTGTGGCTCAAGGAAATTGAACCATCTCACAGCGTTTATTTTTCAGGGTTTAGACTGTGCTCATACGCAAGCTAGACCCTTTTTTGTGTATCTCAATAGCAACTTAAACTTCCGTTGGCTGAAGGATCCTATTTCATCTAATTACTTTTAAGAAAACTACAATTACAATTATCCTACATTTACTAAACATTTGTTTGGAATTATCAAGGGTGGTACAATATGGATAAGAGAGTACAAGAATTGAGAGGGATGTTTTATGAAACTATTTTTCGTATCGGATATACATGGATCACCATTTTATCTGAAGCAAGTATTAGAAGATTTCAAAAAGGAAAAGGCTGATTATATCGTAATTCTGGGTGATCACTTATATCATGGTGCAAGAAACCCATTGCCAAGAGAATATAATCCTAAGGAAGTGGCCCAGTTACTTAATGAGTTTTCTGATAAAATTATAGCCGTAAGGGGAAACTGTGATAGTGAAGTCGATGAAATGGTGCTCGAATTCCCAATGATGTCGACATATTCTACTGTCTTACATAATGGTAGACGCTTATTTTTGACACATGGACACATTTACCATGAAAACAATTTGCCGAATTTAAGGGAAGGTGATGCCTTAATTTATGGGCATACTCATATACCGAAATTAGATAAAAAAGGAAATGTATACATAATTAACCCGGGTTCCATTACATTTCCGAAGGAGAACAATCCGAATTCCTATGGTATTTTAGAAAATAACACGTTCAAAATCAAAGATCTCAACGGAAATATATTCAAAGAAATTGAATTAATTTAGATATAGCTTCGGGCCAGCCATTAGGCCTTGTGTGGGGGGGGATTTGACATGAAAGGCAAAAAAATATATAGTAAATATATAATACGTGCGTATACACTTATATTTTAAACGTGCACAACATAGAGGTAGGCGATAGGCCAATGAAACATATCGGATGCGATGGGAAATTTCTCAGTCCTTGTCACTGTTTGAATATTAGGCGAGCTTCCAGAGCAGTAACCCAGTTTTATGAAAAGGTTTTGGCACCAAGCGGACTTAAAGTTACACAGTATTCGTTATTGCGAAATCTCGAACTGGTGGAGTCAGTTAGTATGAGCGTGCTTGCCAAAACTATGCGCATCGACCGAACGACTCTGAATCGGAATATGAAACCGCTAATTAAGGCCTGTCTAATAACGGTTAATTCTGGCGAGGATTCCCGATCCAGGCAGGTCATGCTCACCAAAGTTGGTAAGGACGCGTTGCTCAACGCTTTAGCCCTGTGGGAGGAAGCGCAAGTAGCACTTGAGGAATATTTGGGAAAGGCAGAATTAGATAGTTTTGAGAAATCGCTTTCAAAACTGGAAGCTCTGGGTTCTCTCACTCTGAGTTAGGTAAAAATGTAGTTTTGAGTAGTAATTTGTCAGTAATTAAGTGTATATACACTTATGAAGACTGTGTGCGTTAAGAGTTCATGACTTAATAAAATTTGATTAAAGGAGGGGAAACGACCTATGTCACTTACAACACAAATTAAAGAATTTGCCTTAGATATTGGATACAGCAAGGTTGGAATTATTCCTGCTGACAGCTTTCCTGAGTACATTGCCGATTTAACCAATAGAAACGAGATGTATTCCTTTTATGTTAATGGGAGGTTTAGTCCGCTGGTTGGAGCGGAGCCCCGTTCACTGATGCCTACCGCGAAATCAATCATTACAACCGTTTATGACTATTCGCAAAAGAGCTTTCCGAAGGAACTGACTGATAAAATTGGCCGAGTTTATCAAGCGAGGTGTTATAATGCACCGCCTGAGCGTATTAATGGTGCCCGACCAGAATTGATGCGGGGATTTCTGCGCAAACTTGGGTGTGAAGTAGGGGAGAAGATTACTTTGCCAGAACGATTGGTTGCGGCCAAAGCAGGCATTGTAACTTATGGGCGAAATAATTTTGCTTATGCCGAAGGCATTGGATCTTTTATTTACCTGACATCCTTCGTAGTCGATAAAGAGCTCGATTATGATAACCCTACCGTTGAGGTTGGTTGTCCAGACGGATGTTCCGCCTGCATGAAAGCTTGTCCTACACAAGCTATTTATGAGTCACTAAAATTGAATCCACGCCGTTGTATCGCGTTTAATACGTTTATCACGCAAGATCATATGGCAGGCAGTCATATTGAACCTGAAATTCGTGAAAAAATGGGGACAAAGGTGCATGGATGCGACATTTGCCAGGAGGTATGTCCCCGTAATCAGGCAAGGTTAACAGCAAAACTGCCGGACGATGAGTTTTTGCTGAAGGTGGCCCAGGATTTCAGCCTCTCACAAATGCTCACTATGACGGATGAGTTTTATAGGACGAGAATTCAGCCACTAATGTACAACTATATCAAAGAGAAGAAATACTTTCAGCGCAATGCCGCCATTGCTCTTGGTAATCTAGGTGACCCAGCATATGTTCCCAATCTGGCAGTTGCCATGGAGGATACTGAAGAGTTAGTACGTGGTTACGCTGCTTGGGCTTTAGGTGAAATCGGGGGTCGATCAGCCAAACAAGTTCTTGCCGAGAGTATGAGCAGGGAAACATCTGAATCTGTCAAAACCGAGATCAGAGAAGCTCTATTGAAAGTAATAAAGCTGGACTAAAATTAGATGATTTCTCTTGGGAATTTCCGCGATCTCAGTGAACTCGCTTACGCTAAAGCTGAGCATCGGGGCTTCGGTGGGAGTCTACCCCCACCGAAGTGGAAATCGGAACACCCACTTATAGAAGTGGGTGTATCGGAATTGATAAATAGTGGAGGTGTCTCGGAATCGATAAATAGTGGAGGTGTCTGTGATGGAAACTAATTACCGAGTAGCTTATGATAAATATTGGCAGGACTTAAAAAGAAAGGTGCCGGAAGAAATTGCAACACAGCTTGCAGTGACCTACGACAGCAACACGTGTCAATTCGTCGTGACATTCTTTAACTCAGAGTATATTTTGGATTGCAATACCGAAACGATATACAATAAAGCAGACGGACATGTCCCAGAAATAATGGCTTCCATAATAATACTTAATTATCTTGCCTATGCGCGATCTCCTCAAGAAGTGGACAAGAAATGGGTTAGTCTAAAAGAACTACCAAACGGTGGTAGCTTGTTCTATCCTGCGTTTCATAAGAATTCAATCGTAGGTCTTATCAAGACATTTGGAGAGCAGCCTAAACAATTATTGTCCTGTGCCGCCGCCTTGGGCGGACAACCTGCATCCTTTGGAGATGCGTCTGCCATTTTTCAAGCTTTTCCGGAAATCCCTCTGTGTTTGATCGTTTGGGAAGGGGACGAAGAAGTTCGGGCTAATGTGACCATCCTTTTCGAGCCTTCTGTTGAACATCTGTTGCACATCGAGAGCGCTATCGGCCTAGGCATGTATCTTGCAAGTCAATTAAAGCGTCTAGCAACGTCGTCTTCACCACTACCCTCGTAGTGTGTCTTTTGTGGGTGACAAATTAATCTTAACAATGTGTAGATGCTGATGAAGGAGACCATGATATGATGCTCAAGAAAAGTACCGGAGAGGTTATGCAAAAATCTACCATAAATCCCGATATAATTAATATGGGCAAAGAGGACTTAGTGAAAATGGCATTGCATTTTGTGGAGAAATCTGCAGATAATGTAATCACAAAAACTACTGCACTGTCTGAGATAGTTATAGGAATGAAGATCTTCGAGTCCCCGATTTTTGCTTTTGGAGCTGCAGATGATGAGTCTTTCAGATTATTAAAAGAACCATCGGCAATAGGAGAACACTTCTCGCTTCCTCAAGAATGGTTACCGCGGTCGAAAACCGTTATCTCCTTTTTTTTGCCGTTTACTGAATCAGTGAAAAAGGGAAACAGTAGGGATATGTTATGGCCTTCGGAAGAATGGTTACATGGACGTATTGAAGGTCAAGCTTTTTTAATTAAGTTGTGTCAATATTTGAACTCAGAATTAATAAATGGAGGATATAAAAGCATTGTGCCTTCCTTAGATGAACGGTTTTGGTCTAAAACTCGATCAAATAATTCTGCAGACTCTATGGACAATCATAATGAAATCACCTCATCATTTACAAGTAATTGGTCTGAAAGGCATGTAGCCTATGTATGCGGACTGGGAACATTCGGGCTCTCTAAAGGCCTTATAACCACAAAAGGTATCGCTGGCAGATTAGGTAGCATCATAACAGAGTTATATCTAGATCCAAGTCATAGGGAGTACAATAGCATTTATGAATACTGTTCCATGTGTGGGGCATGCGGAAAAAACTGTCCAGTTGATGCGATATCCATTGAAAAGGGAAAAAATCATCCGATTTGCTCAGATTTCTTAGCCAGAACAGCTGAAAAATACAAACCAAGGTATGGTTGCGGAAAATGTCAGATAGGGGTACCGTGTGAAAGTAGTATTCCAAAGCCCAATATGAGCAAAAGCAACTTGAATGTTTAGCTCTCATCGGAAACGGTGGGGGTATTTTATTTACTTTTCTATATGCCTATGTACTTTAGAAAAACTATAGTACATAGGCAATTTTTGTATTTACTATATGACGTAGAAATTCTAGATGGCCTTGTGAGTTACATTTATCCGTTAGAATTAATTTACTCAATCTGTTTAAACTAAGACGGTATGCTTGAATGCTTAAAAGTAAATAAATGATTTAGGGAGGGCTTGAAGTGACAGGCTTAATCATTCGATTTATAGTGTCCGCTCTGGTTCTGTTTTTGACCAGTTTAGTAGTTCCTGGATTTAGGGTGGTAGGTTTTGGTGGAGTCATCATGGCTGCAATGATAATCACCGTAATTGGTTATGTAATTGAAAAGGTCTTTGGAAATGAAAAATCATGGATCGGACGAGGCTTGCTTGAATTTGTTACGACTGCAGTAGTAATTTACTCAGTCCAGTTTATTATTCCAGGTATAATGCAGGCTTCAATTGTTGGCGCTTTATTGGCAACACTCATCATTGAAATTGTTAATAGCTTCGTCACAATCAAGCCACGTGAAACGGAAATTAAGAAACCGAATTTTTTTGCAGCTCAAGATCTTGGGACCGATATGGAGGTGGCAGCTGAATTAGTACAGCAAAAAGATAAATCCGTCAGAGAGAACAAACCTTTATCGGATTAGAGAAGCAAGTAGAACGGGCCAAGCAAGCAGAACAGGCCAAGCAAGCAGAACAGGCCAAGCAAGCAGAACAGGCCAAGCAAGCAGAACAGGCCAAGCAAGCAGAACAGGCCAAGCAAGCAGAACAGGCCAGGCAGGCAGAACAGGCCAAGCGAGAAGAACAAGCCGAGCAAGTAAAAATAGCTGCGCAAACTCCACCACAACTAATACAAGTTCAAGCTGAATGGCAAAGGCAATTTAATCAATTAGTCCTGGAAATAAATCAATTCAAGTCGGAGCCACAGCAATGGCAAGATTTGAATTGATTACATCAGAGCATCCAAAAAGGAATACAGGCTTTGAACCAAGCAGATCAATATATACAATCCACTCAGGTATTAAATCAGATGAATAATTCAGTTGAACTGGCTCAACAGCAACTTCGAAACATGAGTAACGAGATAAAATTCAATAAGCTCAACTGTGACAATTAGACCTCGGGTGCAATGGGAAGCATAATAGAAATTCTGGTGCCGATATCCTGCCGACTCAGAACCTCTATGTGCCCGCCATGTCGCTCTGTGATCCACTTCGCAATGGACAAGCCAAGCCCCGTTCCGCCCGTGGCTCTAGCGCGGGATTCGTCGGCCCGGAAGAATCGGTCAAAAATCTGAGGAACTGCATCAGGGGCGATCCCAATACCTTCATCCTGTACGGTGAGCCGAGCATAGCCGTCTGAACCGGCTACTGAAATGGTGATCCGTTTACTCGGGGGCGAGTATTTCATGGCATTGTCGATCAGTATTCGCGTCGCCTGTTTGATAAGGCTTCTGTCCGCGTTGATGAAAACGGGCGTAACAGTCGAATCGTATACGTGCCCACCGTCGATCATCTGCGTCTCCCTTAGCACTTCTACAGCGAGGCCGGACAATTCAAAACGTTCTATTTGTAGAGCCATAGTGTTGTTGTCGCCCCGAGCCAGAAACAAAAGCTGTTCCACCAAGCCCTTCATATTCGCTGTTTCATCTTTAATAGCATCAATGGATTCCTGCAACGTCTTTTCATCGTTCTTCCCCCAACGATCCAGCAGATTGGCATACCCTTGAATCACCGAAATTGGTGTCCTTAGCTCATGGGATGCATCCGACACAAAGCGCATCTGGGATCGGTAGGATTCGTTGATTCGGTCCAGCATCCCGTTAATAGCAGAGGCAAGGGTTTTCAGTTCGCTTTGCGTATCGTCCACTGGAATTCTCATATCCAGCTTTGTGGCGTTGATGTCGTCTAATTTACCTGCCAGAACGTTCATCTGCTCCGGAGTAAAGACGTCGCCGGTAGTTAGGGTTTGCGCTGCCTCCGCCAATTCTTCAATGGGTCGGAGGGTTTTTCGGATCGTTCTTGCACCAGAGAAGATGCTGCGGAATAGTATTAATAACTCCAAAATTAATATTATGGCAAACATCCCTACAACTATTTTAAGGGTCTGCTGAGGTCGGATGGAAATCAGATAAGATTGTCTACTATTATCAATCGTTACATTGTAGGTAACACCCTCTAATTTTCGCCAAAGGTTCGAGCCTTCCGAATTCGGCAGGTCGATACTTCTTGCACCGGACGCGGTTTGTTTGAAAAGGTGGGTCTGGAGAGTTTGGGGTAGTTGAAACCCTTGCAGTTCTCCCGTATGTAGCGAAACACTGCATCCGGTGAGCTCAAGCCAGTTTTCCTCATCAGAAGTAGGCATTCCCGCTTGATTCAGCATTTCGGCTGCCGAGGCCACGGTCTGTTCGGCACGCACAATCAGCCCTGCTGCAGACACCAGGCACAGAACCACATCTAGGATCAAAAAAATTCCCAACATACGTAAGAACAGTTTGATATTGAGCTTCCAAACTAGGGAAAATCGTAGTTTATGGCCGATGCGATTCGCGGGACTATTTAAAGGCTCATCTTTCATCCTTAATCACATACCCCACTCCCCTGACGGTGTGAATCAGTTTAATACCGAATACCTCGTCTATTTTTCCACGCAGAAAACGCACGTAGACATCGACAGCGTTGGTTTCTCCCGTAAAATCAAAGCCCCACACATTTTCGAGCAGTGCTTCCCGAGAAATGACTAAGCCCTTATTTTTGAGTAGATAATGGAGAAGGTCAAATTCACGTTTTGTCAGTTCAATGGGCGTGCCCATCATAGTAACTGTATGGCGGCTCGTGTCCAGTAGCAGACCGGAGGCGGATAACACCGCCACATCTTCCTGAATGGTTTTTCTGAGGGCGGCGCGGATCCGGGCGAGAAGCTCCTCAATGGCAAAGGGTTTGGTGATATAATCGCTCGCCCCACTGTCAAGTCCAGAGACTTTATCGACCACGCTGTCCCGAGCCGTCAACATGATAATGGGAACGGAGGAGGTTCGGCGAAGTCTGCGCAGCACTTCCATACCACTCAACTGAGGCAACATAATATCCAGCAAAACGAGGTCGAACTCGCCGGTTTCAGCGAGTTCAAGCCCTGTTCTGCCATCAAAGGCCTTTGTTGTGGTATAGCCCTCGTAGCCAAGCTCAAGCTCGACAAATCGGGCAATCTTTTCCTCATCTTCAATAATCAGTATTTTCGAACTCATTGCAAGTCCCGCCGTTTCCAATAATAATTTTTCTTAAATATTGATGGACTTTTTGAGGTTTTCGGCAGCATCTGCCGCGCTATTCATCGCGTCATTGACCGTGTTTCCGATAAAATCAGGCCCGTTGAAGCGATAACGCAAACCAAAGAACAGTCCGATAATGATCAGTGGAATAGTAACACAGAAGGAGAATATCAGCAGTAAGGCGAGGGCCGTGAGTGGAAAAGACGCTTTGCTTTCCTCGCCCTTGAGTACTTCAAAGTAATTTGTATTTCCTTTGCGGATCATTTTTAAGCAAAACTTGCCGATCTTTTTCATTATTGAAGTAAAGGTTTCTCCACCGTTGCCGTACTTAGCGTGCTTTTCCCAGCAAATAGGTTTGCAAGGCCCTGCGCCTCCGTCGGCGGTTTTTTCGCTGCTGTAATAACCGCCTCCTGCCGGTGCATTTACCTTTCCCAGTTTCTCCAGATAGATAATGGCTTCCAGTAAATCACCGTTTGACGCATCTAAGGCAGCCTTTGCCTCGTCGTAACTTACATTTGCCATTGTACGTAGTTTCTCCACTTGTTCTAAGGTTGTCATAAAATATCCTCCTTGTTTTTGTTATTGTGCCGCAATTGAGTATATATGAATTCTAACTCAAATAACTTCAAGGAGACTTTGCTTATTATTAAAATAGGATTAAAAACGTTTGCATGATTTCTCAGTGAGAGTATAGCGGAAACGTAGTATGGGCTCGAACGTGACTTCATTTGTTAGATCATTTATGGTGGGTAGGGCTATAATTTGGCTTTGTCATGGGGATCACTCCTAAAGGCATGGATGAAGTTTTTTTCATTATATACTAATATTATCGGTATTTACACCAACGTGGACAGCCTTCCATAACCTGGTTAGCATTTGGATCTAGGCGCTAATTTCAAGGAAAATAAAAAAGAGCCCGTAGGCTCCAAGACTCCTATCCTTTCACAGACGCAACCATGGTTTAAGTTCTTCTAATCCAGGATATGTCTCAGCAAAGGAACTATTCTGTTCTAAGTAGTTCAACCCTTTCAATGTAATTTCAGCCGTATTAAGAAGTACCATTCGGGCAGGATTTTTTTGTCCACTCTTAGGTAAGGACGCTCCTTTGATTAAATCATCATCTTGAATTAGATCAATTAAGTCTCTGAACTCTATTAGACTCAGGTCTAAATCTGAAAATTTCGGTACATTTTCACCTTTTTCGATTTCTCTTAAAACACTATAAATAATTTTCTTCTTATTCAAAACCCTATTCCCCCTTGCGCTAACTTTCTTCGACAAAATGATCAGTATTCCTTCAATGATTACTTGATATTTTGTACATGTATAGAAAAATAATTAGTTATTAACAACTTTGTCGATGAATATCTTCACCAACTCTGGGTCGAACTGAATCCCGGCATTTTTCCGAAGCTCTGAGATGGCTACTTCATCTGGTAAAGCAGCTCGATAGCTTCGGGAACTGGTCATGGCATCATAAGCATCGGCAATGGCAATAATCCTGGGCTGAAGGGGAAGGTCCTCACCCTTTATGCCCTTTGGATAGCCAAGGCCATCCCAGCGTTCATGATGAGCCAACACGTATCCTGCCATTTCTGCCATACCATTGACCGTACTCAGAATACGATAACCGATTTCCGGATGACGTTTAATTTCTTCCCATTCATTGTTGGTTAGTTTGCTCGGTTTATTCAGTATTTCTTCGTCAATGGCGATCTTGCCAATATCATGAAGCAAACCGACGTTTTTGAGTTCCTGAATTTCTCCCTCCAGCAAACCAAGAGCCTCTCCCATACTTTGACAGAGTGCAGAAACTCGATGTGAGTGTTGTTCTTCCCGTTTGTTCTTTTCGTGGAGAGTTTTAATAATCGTCTGGATGGTTTTTCCCCGCATACTTGGACCTTCAAAGAGTTTTCTTTTGTACATATAATCTTCGGCCTTTTTAAATAGTTCAAGAATATCCTCTTTCTCAGAACGTTTTATTTCATAGCCAAAGGAAATTGATATTTCGATTGAACCCACTCTCTCCTGGACAGCTAACGCATTGATTCGTTTAAGAATCAGCTCTGTTTCAGCAGCATCCGTGTTAGGCAACAGGATGACGAATTCATCTCCGCCAAGTCGGGCGATAATATCATCGCCTCGGCATCCCTTGCGGAGCACTTCGGCGACGATTTTTAGGAGTTCATCTCCGATAGCATGCCCAAAAGAATCATTAATTAGCTTAAGCCCATTTACATCGGCCATCACAAGCGTCAAGGGATAATTCCTAGCGACATCGAGTCGTTTTAACTCCTCTTCAAAGAAGTGCCGGTTATAGAGATCGGTCAGTTGGTCATGGAAGCTCAAATGAACGATTCGTTCTTCGGAACGCTTTCGATCCGTGACATCTTGAATCATGCCTAGCAAACGCACAGCATTGACTTGGTGATCCAACTCGACTTTTCCAAGCTCATGCACCCAGCGCTCCTCTCCATCATGAACACGGATGATTTTATATTCATAATCGAAGCCTTGTTGTGTATTTAGCACCTGCAAAAGATAATCGGAAAGTCGGTCTTGCCAATCCGGATGAACAATCCCCGCCCACCCTTCCAACGTGTGCGGATAGGTTGCATCAATCCCGAAAATCTCATGAAGCTCTGGTGAACACTGCCATTCTCTTGTTTCGAGATTCGTAACATAGCTCCCCATATGTGCCACTCTTTGTGATTCACGCCACAACGCATTCTGTTGCTTCAACACAGCATTAAGTCCATCTAATTGACTCGTTCGCATTTTTATCTTTTCTTCAAGCTCCTCATTCAATTTCAGGATGTCGTCTTCCACTTTCTCACGCTTAACAATCTCTTCCTCAAGTAGTGCATTGCTTTCTTCAAGCTCACCATTTAGATACTCTAACTGAGTTGTTCTTTCAAGGACTCTGTTTTCAAGTTCTGCATTTAACTCTCTGATTTCTGCATCAACTTGCTTTCTGGCACTGAGGGCACTCCACAGCTCACTAGTTTTCTGTTTGACCATTCGCTGAAGCGTTCTATTCCAGACAAATAACAACAATGCCACTAGAAAAACTGCAATACCAATGATGATAATCACTCTAAATAGGGGGTTTTCATAGAATGGAGGACTCGTTAGACCAAACCACTTTTTATCGATAGCTTGATATTCACTCTCGGAAATTTTCGCAAATCCACCATTAATGGTAGGAAGAAAGCCCGAATGGCCCTTTTTAATGGCTCTGAAAAATTGGCCAGTGTATAAGAAAGAACTTGAATAATTGAAATCATCTTGAATCCCTAGTTTATACAGATAGTATAAGGCCGGGGGTTTCCCCAGTGTAAATATAACGACCTTCTGATCCTTGGCCGCTTGGACGAGTGCTTCAGCCGTATCATATTCTTCAATATTGGCTATGCCACTTTTTTTAAGAACATTGATACTGTTGTCCCCTTTTTTTGCTGCAACCGTAAACCCCTTTAATGAATTGACATCGGTAACCCCAGATATATTCTTCTGAAAAAATATGGGGACATCAATCGTTGCATAGGCTTTTGAATAATCAAAGATTTTGGCTCTGTCAGCATTATAGGAGATCGTATCAATGACATCGAAGTCACCATTTATCATACTCGCATAGGCTTTATTCCAAGTCATCCCAGTGATTGACACTTTTATCCCAGTCTTTTGCTCAAATAGTTGCCACTGGTCAATCGTAATTCCTTGCAAATCACCTTGACTATTGCGAAAAGAGTAAGGGGGATAGTTGTCATCCATGACCACGCTGATCGTTCTTATTTCAGGGGGGGCAGCATTGACACGGGTTGTAGGTAATAGCAATAACGCCAAACCTAGGATCCAAAAGATAAAATAGTTCCGACTCGTAGTTTTCATGAAAAAATACCCACCCTCGCTGCTCTAATTTTTTCTACCCCATTTCGTTGGTTTGGGCCGATTCAATCGAGGCATTTATCAGATTAACTTCTGCCTTCAAAAAAACGACTTGAACCATGCTAATTATTAATATTCTTCGTAATTTAGAGAAATCCTGCAAGCGTATTAGCGAGCAGTTCCTGGTTGTTGAGGTCTATACAATTAGGAAATCTATCTTTGGAGAGGACGACCTTGACAATCATAGTATATGTGACGGTGAAGGACGAATTGAACAGTTCGAAAAGTAAGGGTGAAAGGACAAGTACGATTAAGGCAAAAGCGCCTCAGAATCAAAAGGAAAAGGATGATGAAACTGTCGTCAAAGATGTGAATACGATTATCGACTGGAGCTTTAAAGGGGTCGACATAACCAAGTTATGTGAACGATCGGAAGGGTCATAAAACGCTGCAATAATGTAATTAGAAGAAAAGAAAAGATGTTTCTTAGCAAATGGATAAAATAACAGTTGACAGCACATGCTAAAAGTAGTATTCTAACTGAGCGCCACAAAGACGCACAGCGATTGAAGAAGTGAGGGGTTGAAACCTTCAAACTAATCAGTCCAGACAAAGTAAAATAGTGATTGACAACGCAAGTTGAAAATGCTATGATGTAGATCCGGCCCAAACGGGCGCAGGAAACATAAACCAAATGAAATGGTCTTTGAAAACTAAACAACAAGGACAGCCAATGAGAGAAACTCGCAAGAGTTTCGAAAAAACAATGAGCGAATCATCTTCTTCAATGAAGTTGAAATAACTTTTTATGGAGAGTTTGATCCTGGCTCAGGACGAACGCTGGCGGCGTGCCTAACACATGCAAGTCGAACGGAGAATTTCAAT
>Ga0209123_1000432_pt1 | contig 55530 bp, 42 predicted proteins | sample BarGraIncu00431A_FD_184500 | JGI IMG/M metagenome (GOLD analysis project Ga0209123, IMG submission 184500) | Arctic peat soil microbial communities from Barrow, Alaska, USA - Barrow Graham LP Incubations 004-31A (SPAdes) (version 2) | ecosystem: Environmental > Terrestrial > Soil > Wetlands >... | reverse complement strand
ATCTGACATGATGCCGCAGTACCCGCTCGGTGTATATAAAGGAAAGGACCTGGAGGTGTAAGGCGATGATTGATTTTTCTGTAATTCTTGCCGGATTCGGCGGTCAGGGAATCCTTTCCGCAGGGAAAATGGCTGCCGAGGCTGCGCTTATTGAAGGGCATGAAGTTTCGTGGTTTCCGTCATACGGACCCGAGATGCGGGGCGGTACGGCCAACTGTTCAGTAGTAATTTCTGATGAAATTATAGGGTCACCGGTTATTAATGAAGCGGATGTCCTGATTGCCTTGAATCAGCCTTCCCTGGAGAAATTCGAGGGGCAGCTTAAACCTGGCGGTATTATTATCATAGATTCCTCGTTGATAAAAGTGGCTCCCCTAAGGACGGATATCCGTTTTATCCCGATTGATTCTTCTGAGATTGCAAATGAGTTAGGCAATATGGCTTACGCAACAATTGTACTTCTCGGGTGCCTTTCAAAAGCCACAGGCTGCTTTAAAAGAGAGTCATTTGAGGCGGCTCTCCGGGATGTGCTGCCTGAGAGAAGGCATTATATGATTCCCGCAAACCTGGAGGCCTTTGATAAAGGTGCGGCGTTTGCATGAAATGTAATTGATAAACCATGAGTTATTCTTTTCGTATTTCGTTTTTAAGGAGCAGTGGGATCTGCTCCTTTTTTGAGAGTAAACCGTTGCCTGCTTACAGCAATAGGGTATAATCAATTTAACAGTAATAAATGTGCTCGCAATTTTCATTGTTAGAGCATGGGAGTGCTTATGGATCAAGCCTATTTGTTCAACACAGGCAATGACTGTTACAGTTATAACTTGTTAGGCTCAAGACCCTATACACACGAGGACGGGGAACAGGGGTATCATTTTGCCGTGTGGGCGCCGCATGCCAGGGTCGTCAGTGTTATCGGAGATTTCAACAAGTGGCTTCCTGACGACTGTACCATGCATCCGTTTCGTGAAACAGGCATCTGGATGTGTGACATTCCTGGTGCCGTGCAGTGGGATCGTTATAAATACATGGTTGTCGGTGCAGATGGCCGATCCTATGAGAAGATAGACCCGTATGCCAGGCACTGCGAGACACGCCCCAGGGATGCCTCGATTCTTTATGACTTCAATGATTATGAGTGGCATGACCAGGAGTACCTGAGGAGTTGCCCTGATGCTCTTTCACCCCGCCCAATCAATATTTATGAACTTCACCTTGGATCCTGGCGGCGGTTTGAAGACGGCAATTTTATGAATTACCGCCAGATTGCCAGGGATCTTTCGAAGTATTGCCTGGAAATGGGTTATACACATGTAGAGTTTATGCCGGTTATGGAACACCCGCTTGATGAATCGTGGGGCTACCAGGTTACGGGCTACTACGCTGTTACCAGCCGCTTCGGTACACCGGCCGATTTCAAATTCATGGTTGACCACCTGCATGGGAATGGGATTTCCGTTATACTTGACTGGGTACCTGCCCATTTTCCAAAGAACCTTGAGGGTCTCGTAAGGTTTGACGGGACACCCTGTTTTGAGTATGAGGATCCGCGTATTGGTGAGCACAGGGAATGGGGAACGTATGTTTTTAACTATGATAAAGCTGAGGTTCGTTCCTTTTTGATCTCCAATGCTGTTTTTTGGCTGGAAGAATATCATGTCGACGGAATACGTGTGGATGCTGTTACAAGCATGATCTATCGGAATTACGGCCGCACGGATTTTCTTCCCAATATAAACGGCGGCACGGATAATATTGAAGCTGTCTCTTTCCTTAAGAGTCTGAATTCAATTGTCAGGGAGAAATATCCCCGTGTTATGATGATAGCGGAGGAATCGACTTCATGGGCTAAAGTGACCTGCCCCGTATCGGAGGGCGGTCTTGGGTTTACGCACAAATGGAACATGGGATGGATGCATGACACATTGGATTATCTGGAGACTGATTACTATGCACGTGTATGGCATCAGGAACAATTCTGCTTTTCAATGATGTACGCTTTCTCGGAGAATTTTGTTTTATGCCTGTCACATGACGAAGTTGTTCACGGTAAAAAGAGTCTTCTTGACAAGATGCCCGGGGATGAATGGCGTAAATTCGCCTCATTCCGCACATTGATACTGTATATGCTTGCGCATCCGGGAAGTAAACTGACATTTATGGGAGCAGAATTCGGACAGTATATTGAATGGCGTTTCAATGAAGAGCTTCAGTGGTTTATGCTCAAGTATGAGTCCCACCGGCTTCTCAAAGATTTTGTGGCAAAGGCGAATTATTTCTATCTGGCAAACAATTCACTTTGGATCAATGACCATTCGTGGGACGGATTTGAATGGCTCGATACAACAGACCGGGAAAACAGCGTGTTCCTTTTCCAGAGAAAGGGACAGACTACGGACCGAAAGATCATTGTCGTGCTGAATATGGTTCCTGTGCCGCTCAAAAAATATCGTATTCCGGTTGATGAACCCGGGAAATACAGTATTTCACTTAATACGGACGATATGAAGTTCGGAGGCAGCGGATATCCGACCGGTGCTGATGGAGAGGGGGTATTTTGGACTCAGGAAGGTAAATGGAAAGGCCGTACTTGCTTCATTGAAGTGTGCCTGCCGCCTTTATCAGGCATGTATATCGAAAAAGTAACAACTAAGGATTAGAATATATTAAGATGTATGGAAAGACCTGGATCAGAAGAACAAAGATACGGACAAAGTGGAAACAGACTGAATATTTAGTAGATGGAGGGTGTGGATATGGCAAAAGCTGACGTTGTCGCTATGATTCTGGCCGGAGGACAGGGAGCTCGCCTTGGCGTATTAACCAAGTACATCGCGAAACCCGCAGTTCCGTTTGGGAGCAGATACCGCATTATAGATTTTCCTTTGTCAAATTGTGCTAATTCCGGAATTGAAACAGTTGGAGTACTATCTCAGTATCAGCCGCTTGTCCTGAATACATATGTCGGAAACGGACATCCCTGGGATTTGGACAGAAATAATGGCGGAGCATATATTTTGCCGCCTTATCAAAGGTCGGGGAGAAGTGATTGGTATAAGGGAACAGCCAATGCAATTTTTCAGAATAAGGATTTTATCGATGACTGTGACCCGAAATATGTACTCATTCTTTCGGGAGACCATATTTATAAAATGAATTATGAGCGCATGCTTCGTGATCATATAAAGACGAAAGCTGACGCCACTCTGGCTGTTCTTGAAGTTCCGTGGGCGGAAGCTTCCCGGTTTGGAATACTGAACACCAGCGGCGATGATATTATTACTGAGTTTGTCGAAAAACCCAAGAAGCCGGAGAGCAACCTCGCATCCATGGGGGTTTATATTTTTACATGGGATGTCCTTCGTAAGGCATTGATCGAAGATGAAGAGATTTCTGAATCCAATAATGACTTCGGAAGCAATATTGTACCTATGCTGCTTAAGCAGGGAAAGAAGCTCTGCGCATATCGTTTTTCAGGATATTGGAAAGATGTCGGGACTATTTCCAGCCTATGGGAAGCCAATATGGATATCCTTGACAGACCGGAAGAGATTAACCTGATGGATCGTTCATGGCGTGTATACAGCCGGAACCCTGTCAAGCCTTCCCAGTATATAGCTGATGGTGCCGTCGTCAAAAATTCAGCACTCACGGACGGCTGCCAGATTTACGGCACCGTTGAACATTCTGTGCTTTCAAACTCAGTCACGGTGGAAAAAGGTGCCATTGTCAGGGATTCCGTACTTATGCCGGGTGTTACAGTCAGGGCAGGAGCCTATATTGACAAGTGTATAATCGGGTTTAATACGATCATTGGCGAGGGGGTACGGGCAGGGGCATCCGTTGAAGGTGACAGCCCATACCTGAACAAGAAGATCTGTACGGATGGGATAGTTGTTATCGAGAGAGGACTGAAAATTAAGGATCACGCCATCATTCCTGCGAACTGCCAGATCGACTTCGATATAGAGGTTGATCCTGATTTGAACGTGATTGAAGAAATGTTTCGTGTCCGGTAAATAACAAGAAGCGGAGGGATAACGCATGTTTATTGATGCAATGGGGCTGATTCTGGCTGATAATAAAAAAATCACATTGGGTGAACTCTCAAAACCGAGAGCTCTGGCCGCCGTTCCTTTTGGAGGGCGTTACCGGATAATTGATTATATGCTTTCAGATATGGTGAATTCCGGTATAAAAAGTGTCGGTATTTTAACGCTGAATAAGTACAAGTCCCTTATGGACCATTTGGGAACAGGTGCTTCCTGGGATCTTGACCGGAAGAATTTTGGACTTCATATTCTCCCGCCCTATGTCAATTCGGAGTCCTCCGGCAACGGTATGGAGGATGCAGACGAGCTCGTGGGCCTTCTGGATTTTATCCGGTCAAACAGGAGCATGTACGCTATTATTGCCAACAGTAATATGATTCTTAACACCACTTTTAACGACTTTCTGGAAAAACACGAGCAGTCCGGAGCCGATGTCTCCGCCATGTACAACCGCGACGGTACGAAATACGGCGTACCTAACTATATCTTTGATGTTGACCGGAAGGGCTATATTAAGGATATGCTCCTGAATCCGGAGAAGTCTACTTCAAACCGCTGCAGTCTTGGCATCATTGTCCTGAGAAGGGAACTTCTTATAGATATGATTTCCGATATGATTTCCAGAGGGGAAAGAAACTTCGGCGTTCATACACTGATTAAGAAATATGATACTTTGCGTATACGTGCACATGAGTACAAAGGGCTGGTCCTGAGAATTAATAACATCCAGGGTTATTTCAACTCATCCATGCTTCTTCTGGATGATCAGATTCGTGCGGATCTATTCTGGAATGGTATGCCGATATATACTAAAGTTAAGGATGAGGCGCCAACATTGTATTTTGAGAACTCCCAGGTCGGCAACGCAATCATATCCGATGGCTGCCGCATTATGGGCACGGTTCAGAATTCCATGCTGTTCCGCGGCGTTACCGTATCAAGGAATAGTACGATCAGGAATTGTGTTATTATGCAGGATGTTCATATTTCAGAAAACTGCGAGCTGGAGAATGTTATTATTGATAAGAATGTAGTAATTAGACCCGGAATCAAGCTTGTTGGACACAAAGACTATCCAGTAGTAATCGGTAAGGGGGCCATTGTATGAATCCAATCAAAGTTCTTTTTGTATCTTCAGAGGTTGCGCCTTTTATTAAAGTTGGCGGACTTGCCGATGTTGTCGGAGCGCTTCCCCGCACACTTGTCGGTCAGGGCTGCGATGCGAGGGTGATCCTTCCGCTTTATAAGAAGATCAAACAGAATTATGCGGCTCATCTTCATCTCATAGGCTGGAAAATGGTAAAAATGGGCTGGCGTTCATTATATGCCGGGTTGTATTCGATGAAGTTGGACGGTGTTGAGTACTATTTTGTAGATAACGAATATTATTTTAATTACGACCAGGTTTATCTGGAATATTCATTTGATATCGAGAGGTATTGCTTCTTCCAGCGTGCCGTATTGGATTTTCTGGGCGGGTTTATGGATTTCGAGCCTGATGTCCTGCACTGCAACGATTGGCAGACCGGCATGATGCCGCTTCTTTTGGAGGTTCATTATAAAGCGTACGGAATTCATACAAATATTAAGACAGTCTTTACTGTTCACAATCTTAAATATCAGGGGGTTCACGGACTTGGTATTATTAAGGACCTCCTCGATTTGCCGGACCGCGTACTTACCGAGGAACTGACACTGAAAGACGGAGCCATGAATTTTATGAAGGCCGGCATTGTGTATTCCAATTCAGTGACAACAGTGTCTCAGACATATGCTTATGAAATTATGACGGATTATTACGGGGAAGGCCTGAATACAACACTCCAGCGGTATGCCTACAAAGTGAGCGGAATTCTTAACGGTATTGATGACAAGGAATATAATCCGGCAAGCGATAAGCTCATCCCAGCCAATTTTTTATATACTGATTTCCAGGAGGGCAAAGCAAAATGCAAAGCGGCAATCCAGAATCAGCTTGGACTTGCCGTCAACCCGGGAGCGCCCCTTTGTGTGATGATTTCAAGACTTGTCGATCAGAAAGGACTTGACCTGCTTCTGCGTGTACTCGATGAGATGCTCTATGACGGAATGCAGGTTGTCATACTTGGAACCGGAGACTCATATTATGAGAATGCCCTGACCGAAATTGCCAAAAAGAACCCTAAAAAAATGTGTGCATGCATATCGTTTGATAATGGCCTTGCACATACGCTTTATGCAGGTTCGGATATCTACCTCATGCCGTCCCTGTTCGAGCCTTGCGGCCTTTCGCAGATGATCGCGATGACATACGGTACTATTCCGGTTGCCCGTGAGACAGGCGGACTGAAAGACACGGTCATTCCTTACAATGAATACACCGGCGAAGGAAATGGTTTTACATTCGCAAATATTAATGCACATGAGTTCCTGTTTGTAACAAAGTACGCCTGTGACCTTTACCGTCACTATAAACCACTGTGGGCCGAACTGGTAAAGCACGCCATGCAGGGAGATTATAGCTGGGGGCGTTCTGCAAGGGAATATGCCGGGCTCTATTCGCTGATTACCGGTGTATCTCTTCAGCCGCAGGAGAATCAGGCATCTGTTCAAAAAGCTGCGGAAGTACCGGTGAAACCTGCAATAGCAGAACCTGCAACAGCGGAACCTGCAAAAGTTGAACCTGCAAAAGTTGAACCTGCAAAAGTTGAACCTGCAAAAGCAAAAGTTGTCAAAGCAGTTCCGTCATCCAAACGTGTTGCCTCATCCAAAAAAGATAAGGATGATAAAAAAGCAAAATGAGTACAGAACCTACGCCTGCTTCAGAACAGATTTTTCATTTTTCGCGCAGTGCTGAGTACCGTTCGCCTTTTGGGGCAGTTTCAACCGGTACATATGTTGATTTGAGCGTTGATGTTTTCATACCCTGTGAAGAAGTGAAGTTTTGCTATGCATATGGCCTTTATTCTTTTTCTTACAGCGAACTGCCTATGCATATGATTGACGGCCATCCGGACAGGTATCATACAAGGATCAGGATGCCAGGTGAACCAAGCCTGTTTTTCTATTGGTTTCGGGTTGAAAAAGCGGCTTTCCATCCTGAAGGTACGACGGGAAGCAGTTTAACTGTACAGAACAGTCAGGATACATCCATTTCAAAAACACCATCCGTTCTATATTATGTCCTGTCACGCCATAAAGCAGACGGAACAGGACGGATAAGTGATGTACCTTCGAGAATTGGTGCCCATGAGGACCGTTATCCGGCAGCATTTCAAATAACTGTTTATCACAGACAATTTAAAACGCCCGACTGGTTTAAGGGTTCCCTGATGTATCAGATTTTTCCCGATCGGTTTTCACGCGGAAAATCATACGATCCCGGACAGATGCAGGCAGCAAGGAATGCTGAAGAACGGATTTTTCATGAGAACTGGTATGAGGAAGTCGATATTCACGGAAGGCCGCAGACAGGATATCTTGCCTGTGATTTTTTTGGAGGGACACTTGACGGAATAGCAGAAAAAATACCGTATCTCAAGTCACTTCATATTGACTGTCTGTACTTGAATCCGATTTTCGAAGCCCGGTCAAACCACCGGTACGACACAGCTGACTATTTATCAGCAGATCCGATGCTGGGAGGCAATGATGCATTTGACAGCTTTGCAGAACAAATGCAGAAAAACGGCATTTCTTATCTCCTGGACGGTGTCTTCAGCCATACCGGAGCTGACAGCCGCTATTTCAATAAACTCGCTCGCTATAAGGAGAAGGGTGCTTATCAGACTGCAGAAGGAAAAGGAAGCAGCGCGTATTCCTCCTGGTATACTTTTTCCCGTGATGATAACGGACATCTGTCATATGATTCCTGGTGGGGTTTTGCAGATCTTCCGAATGTTAATGAAAACGACCTTTCTTACAGGGAATATATCCTTGGCAAAATGGGCATCATTGAATTATGGCTGAAAAGAGGCGCCGCAGGTTTTCGCCTGGATGTATCTGATGAGCTGCCGGATTCTTTTCTTCGGGAATTCAGGTCGGTGGTTAAAGAAAACACAGCTCAGCAGGGAATTGTTCTCGGTGAAGTCTGGGAAGATGCCAGTAATAAGATAAGTTATGGAGCATATCGTGATTTTTTGCTTGGAAATACGCACGATTCCGTTATGGGATATACATTTCGTGATACGCTTTTAGGATTTCTGATGGGCGCCTTTGCGGCACAGAACTTAAATGCCCGACTCGAATCATACAGGGAAAATTATCCTCCTGAAGCTTACTACTGTATTATGAATTTAATCTCAAGCCATGATGTTCCCCGTGCAATAACCGTGCTCAGCGGTGCAGCCGATCCGGGAGACAGGGAAAAACAAAAATCCCTTTTTCTGGATGAGAAGGAATGGAAGAAGGGATTGTCCCTTATGCGCCTCGCAATGGTAGTACAGATGGGTTATGTAGGGGCTCCCTGCATCTACTATGGTGATGAAATCGGAATGCAGGGTTACCGCGATCCCTTCAACAGGAGGACGTACCCGTGGGACCGGATTTCCGATATGCAGAAAGACCAGCTTGCATTTTATCAGAGCATTTCCGGGCTGCGGAGAAAGTACCCGGTCCTTCGTACCGGAGCCTATAGGACACTTTGGGCCCAGGATGATGTCTTTGTTTTCGAACGGTTCCTTGATGACCGGAAGAACGACTTCTTCGGTAAACCCTGCAGCGGAGCTGCACGTATTATTTTTGCGATAAACCGAAGCGAAAAGAACGTGTTTTCCTTTACAATATATGAAGATATATGTAATATGGTGATATCGCACGAAAAGGATATTATTGAAACAGAATCCATCATGGAAGTTGATCTTTCCGATTCTATTCCCGTGCATTCTGCGATCAGTCCTCTGTCATATAAAATAATTGCTTATATATAAATTTGAAACGCCCGAAGTTACGGGCAAAAGGAGAAGCAATGCCGGAGAATAACACGCAAAGCTCAGACATGACGGACGAACTTCAAAAGGATATCACAGAGGATGCGACCGATAAAAAGTGTCCGAACTGCGGCGCTACAGTCGTATATGATCCTGCCACGCGCGGTATGCTGTGTGAGTTCTGCGGTTACAAAAAAGCGCTGCCCCCTCCGGACAGTGAAGAATCCATTTCTGAGATAGATTTTCTATCCGCCCAAACCAAGCACAGTTTTGACTGGGGGTCCAGGAAAAAGGCTATTGCGTGCAGTAATTGCGGCGGGGAAAGCATCTATGACGTTCTGGAAACCGCCGGTGTATGCCCTTTCTGCGGATCGACAAGCGTTATGCCTGCTGCAACGGAAGACTCCCTGGCACCGGGAGGGGTTTGTCCGTTTGAGATTCCGATGGATAAAGCAGGCGGACTTTTTTCCAAATGGCTGAAGAGTAAAATATTTACTCCGAGTGCAGCCAAAAAACAAGCCAAACCTGATGCTTTCAAGGGTGTGTATCTCCCTTACTGGACATTTGATTCAATGACAACATCATCCTTTACGGGTCAGGCCGGCTATGACCGCCAGGTAAAACGCGGAGACAACTATGTAACGGAGACGACATGGAGGCATGTATCCGGAGTATACCAGGAATTTATTGATGATCAGCTTGTTGTTGCAAGTAAGCGGCATGCAGATTCAGGTGTTAAAAAAGCGGAACCATTTGATTTTTCAAAGATGGTTCCATACAGGCCTGAACTTGTTGCCGGATTTATTGCTGAAAGATATTCGGTGGGACTTCAGGAAGGGTGGACAAATGCGCAGGAACTGATAAGGAACCGTCTGCGCAGCAATATTGAGGGCTATATCCGCCAGCACTGGAACGCGAACCGGGCCGGATCCGTGCAGTTTTCGACGCAATTTGATAAAATTACATACAAGTATCTCCTGATACCCGTATGGATTTCATCTTTCATTTACAAAGGGAAGAACTACCAGTTTGTTGTCAATGGACAGACTGGAAAAGTGGGCGGCAAGGCACCTGTTTCAGCATTGCGCGTTACCATTGCTATTCTCATTGTTATAGCAATCATTGCCCTCTTCCTGCGTTTTTCATAAAACGATTCAATAAAAATACTCCGGGAAACTAGTCATTACTTTTTGAAAAATCCGGTTGACACAACGCCTATGGGTAGGTATAATAACTCTTGCTGTTAAGCACTCCCTCATGTAGTAAAAGTTGGTATGCGGCCGTGGCGGAATTGGCAGACGCGCACGTTTGAGGGGCGTGTGGGAGACCGTATGGGTTCAAGTCCCATCGGCCGCACCATAAGAGAGCAGGTACATAATGTGCCTGCTTTTTTTTGTGCATTTCCTGAAAAGGGTTGAAACTTTTTTGACCTCTGCTATTATGAAACGGTAGTGAAAATTCTGGTTTTGTTTTTGTCTCATGTAGGGCCCTTGTAAGGGCAGAAGGATGGTAGGGAGTATGGTAGGGAGTAATGTATGGCTTAATCTGCTGTTTATCGGCATTTTTTTCATTGTCACAATCTGTATCGGTATATATGCGAGGCGTCACACAAAAAGCGTGGGGGCTTTTGTTCTCGGCGGACGTTCGGTAGGCCCGTGGCTTACCGCTTTTGCATATGGTACGACGTATTTCTCAGCGGTTGTATTTATTGGATATGCGGGACAGTTCGGATGGGCATATGGAATGTCTGCCGTCTGGATCGGACTGGGCAATGCATTTATAGGAAGTTTTCTGGTGTGGAAGGTGATGGGCAGAAGAACACGCATCATGACAAAGCATCTCGAAGCGACCACTATGCCTGAGTTTTTCGGAAAACGATATAACAGTAAGGCTCTTACAATAGCTGCAAGTGCCATTGTATTTGTATTTTTAATTCCTTATTCTTCCTCTGTATTTAATGGATTGTCTTATCTGTTCACATCTGCCCTGGGCCTTAAAAATGTTCCGAACGGATTTGAAATGGTAATTGTCGGAATGAGCATCCTTACGGCAGCATATGTAATTCTCGGCGGCTACATGTCAACAGCAATTAATGATTTTTTCCAGGGTATTATTATGCTGGTCGGAATCATCCTTGTTATCGGATCCGTTATTAATTACAGCGGCGGATATATGCAGGCTATGACCGATATGTCCCAGTTTGCCGCACCGGGGTTAAAAATGCAGGGGGTATACACATCATTCTTCGGACCTGAACCCCTGAATCTCCTGGGTGTTGTGATTCTTACCTCTCTTGGTACATGGGGCCTTCCGCAGATGGTCCACAAGTTCTATACAATTAAGGATGAGAAAGCAATTGAAGCCGGGACGATTATTTCAACTGTTTTTGCCATCGTGATTTCAGTCGGGTCATATTTTCTCGGTTCATTCGGAAGGATTATACTTTCGGGCGGTGAGGTACCGAAATCAGCATCCGGCGCAGTCCTGTTTGACCAGATCGTACCGAAAATGCTTGACAAGGCAGTACCCGCCATCCTGATAGCTGTTGTTGTGGTATTGGTCCTGTCTGCATCCATGTCCACACTGTCTTCTCTGGTATTAACCTCAAGTTCAACACTGACCCTTGATTTAATAGGCGGGAATATTGACAAGAAGATGACAGAAAAGAAGAAAGTACTGTGGATCCGGATATTTATTGCCGTATTTATTCTTGTCTCCATGTCACTGGCAATCTATTCATACAGAACCCAGAACCTTTACATCAGTAAGCTGATGTCGATTTCATGGGGTGCCCTTGCAGGATCGTTCCTTGCACCGTTCCTCTATGGATTGTTCTGGAAAAAAGTTACAAAGTCTGCCGTATGGGCCAGCTTTATCGGCGGTGTCTGTATAACACTAACGCACCTGTACTTGTCCAACGGTGCTATTTTCGGTCATAATTTCAAGTTCCCGACGAATCTGCCGATTAATCTTGCATCCCCGATCAACGCCGGTGCTTTTGCTATGATATTCGGTTTGGCTATTGTACCTATTGTGTCCATGATTACACCCAAGCTTGACAAGAAGGTTGTTGATCATGCATTTGAAGGATATGATATAGCTGTTGCCGCCCGTCAGAAAAAGATGCTGCAGGATGAAGTAGTCTGAAAAAGATATTTATTGAAGTGAATTAAAGGAGTAAGGGACATGATTTGGAATACTGCCGAGACAAGATCAAGAAAAGAGATAGAGGAACTACAGCTCCGACGTCTCAGATGGCAGGTGGAGTATGCCTACGATCATGTCCCTTTTTACCGGTCGAAATTCGATGAAATCGGACTCAAACCTTCACATATCCTGAAATTGTCGGATCTGGCCAAGATCCCGTTTACGATCAAAAATGATCTGCGTGATAATTATCCGACCAGGCTTTTTGCCGTTCCGAATAATAAAATTGTCCGCTATCATGCGTCGTCAGGGACTACCGGAAAACCGATTGTAGTAGGGTATACAAGAAATGATATGGAGAACTGGACGGAATGCTGTGCACGAATGGCTTCAGCTGCAGGTGTTACTGCTGAAGATACGGCGCAGGTAGCTTTCGGATACGGTCTGTTCACCGGGGGATTCGGTCTTCATTACGGACTGGAACGCGTCGGCGCATCGGTCATTCCGATTTCTTCAGGTAATTCTGAACGCCAGATTATGTTTATGCAGGATCTCCATACAACAGTACTTATTGCGACCCCATCCTATGTTCTCCATTTGACGGAGGTTATGGAAGAGATGGGAATTTCCAAAGACGATCTGTTCCTGAGGACCGGAATGTTCGGAGGGGAAGGTCATACACCGGAGATGCGTGATCAGATTGAGTCACGGCTGAATATAAATGATACGCAGAACTACGGGCTGACTGAATTATGCGGTCCCGGCCTGTCCTTTGAATGTCTGGAACATTCGGGGATGCATATTAACGAAGATTTTTTCATTGCCGAAATTATTGACCCGAATACGGGTGAAATTCTTCCGGAAGGGAGTACGGGCGAAATTGTTATTACAACCCTTACAAAAGAAGGCATACCCATGCTTCGTTACCGCACAAAAGACATAACGAAAATCGATTATGCACCATGCGCATGCGGAAGGTCATTTGCCCGCATGGATTTGATTAAAGGGCGGACGGACGATATGATGGTCATCCGGGGCGTAAATGTTTTCCCGTCCCAGGTCGAATCGGTCCTTATGGGAATTGAGGGTATTGGCCAGCACTACCAGCTGATCGTCACGACGGAGAAATTCATGGACCGTATGGAGGTTCAGGTTGAACTTCTCGACGGCAACATCCTGGAAAGTTACGGCAACTTGGAAAGACTGTCCAATGAGATCAGGCACAGAATCAAAATTGTTCTTCAGATAGATGTCAAGGTTACTCTTTTGAATCCCAAGACACTTGAGCGAACATCTGGTAAGTCAAAGCATGTAATTGACAGGCGATCAAAGGTGTTTTAATTTGGCTGATGTGCCAAAAGACTTTTGAAAGCTGTGATATACTGTCTTTTAACAGCAAAATGCAAGTAAAGGTGGGATTCTTTTGAAGGAAATACTATTGGGAAATGAAGCCATTGCCCGGGGGGCTTTCGAAGTCGGGGTTAAGGTTGTTTCTTCCTATCCGGGTACGCCAAGTACGGAGATAACGGAATCGGCAGCACAGTACGAACGTATCTACTGCGAATGGGCCACCAATGAAAAAGTTGGGGCTGAAGTAGCAATCGGTGCTTCGATCCGGGGCGCCCGTGCTTTGACCTGCATGAAGCATGTCGGTGTCAATGTTGCGGCGGATCCCTTGTTTACGTCCAGTTATATCGGCGTTAACGGCGGGCTTGTCTTTGTAGCTGCAGATGATCCGGGAATGCACAGTTCCCAGAATGAACAGGACAGCAGACATTATGCACGTGCTGCCAAGGTTCCCATGATGGAACCTTCAGACAGCCAGGAGTGTAAGGACTTTCTCAAAAAGGCTTACGAAATATCCGAACAGTATGATACTCCGGTAATGCTGCGCCTGCACACGCGTGTCTCCCATTCCAGATCACTTGTGAACCTTGAAGAACCGCAGGAGATTGTTATCCGCCCTTATGTAAAAGATGTCAGCAAATATGTGATGATGCCGGGAATGGCAATCAAACGCCATATTTTCGTAGAAGACAGAATGGCACGTCTCGCTTTGGACTCTTCAGAGAAGCCCGGGGAAATTGGTCTCCATAAAATGTTGATGAAATCTGCTTCACTGGGAATTGTTACGGCCGGAGCTTCCTACCAGTATGTACAGGAGGCTTTGCCTGAAGCCAGTATATTAAAGCTCGGCATGATATGGCCGCTTCCTCAGGCACTGATTCGTGAATTTGCCTCAAAAGTGAACCGCCTGATAATTATTGAAGAACTTGACCCGATTCTTGAAACAGAAATTCGTGCGATGGGTGTCCCCTGTGAGGGCAAGGCACTTCTTACTTTACAGGGAGAATATTCCGCAAATATGATCCGTACAGCCTTCTCGAATGAGCCGAACGCGACGGGAGCCATACCCCAGGATCTTCTTATGGCTTCTCCCGGGCGTCCGCCGGTCATGTGTGCGGGATGTCCGCATAAGGGATTGTTTATGGCACTTTCCCGTCTGAAAGTACAGGTAACCGGCGATATTGGATGCTATACCCTCGGTGCTCTTCCTCCGACGTCGGCAATGGATGCATGTGTCTGCATGGGTGCTTCAATCGGTATGGCGCATGGTTTTGATAAAGCTACCGACGGGCAGGATTCCCTCCATACCGTATCCGTAATGGGGGACTCAACATTTTTACATTCAGGGATAACTAATCTTGTAAATGCAGTATACAACCAGAGTAACATTACCATTCTTATTCTGGATAATTCAATTACCGGGATGACAGGACACCAGCAAAATGCCACCACCGGACTGAACATCAGACTTTCTCCTGCCCCTGCCGTTAATCTTGAAGCACTGTGCAGAAGCATCGGTGTTACTTCCGTTTCTGTTGTCGACCCTGTTGATACCTATCTATGCCAGCAGATTATTAAAGAAAAACTTGCTGAAAAGCATGTATCCGTCATTATTGCGCGGCGTCCATGTGCATTGATTCCGATAGGTAAGGGCAGAAAAGAAGACCGTACCGTTGTGAACAAAGACAACTGTAAAGCATGCGGGCTCTGCATCAAGATGATGTGCCCGGCACTTACTGCCGGTTCGGATTTGAAGCCTGTTATTGACGCGGCTACATGCAATGCATGCGGACTTTGTATAAATGTCTGCCGTTACGGGGCGCTGACAAAGGGAGGAAGAAAAGAATGACAAACAATACCGACATACAGATTTCTTCATCCGAAAAGGCCGGGAACGATCTTCCGTTATTAAACCTGAATATTGTTTTGGCAGGTGTCGGAGGCCAGGGGACGCTTGTTGCAGGAAAACTCCTGGGGTTTGCAGCAATGAAGCTCGGCCTTGATGTAAAAGTATCTGAAGTACATGGCATGAGCCAGCGCGGCGGTTCTGTTATCACTTATGTCCGTATAGGAAGCAAAGTGTATTCACCGATCATTGAAGCGGGCACGGCAGATTATTGCCTTGCTTTTGAAGAACTTGAGGGGCTGCGGTGGTCAGGACTTCTGAAAAAGGGAGGTACCATGATCATCAACAGTCAAAAGATTCGTCCGCTGCCCGTACTTATGGGCAAAGCAGAATATCCTGCAGATATCAGGGAAACTCTTGAGTTCGCAGCTGCGGATAATGCCCGTATTGTAGAAATTGATGCCCTTGCTTTAGCACTCTCTGCAGGAAGTGCAAAAGCCGTGAATATGGTTATGTTGGGAGCCCTGTCCTATATTTCCGAAATTCCTTTGGCTATATGGGAAGAAGCAGTCATGGAAGTCTTTTCCCAAAAAGAAAAACTGATCCCTTTAAATCTTCAGGCATTTCACTTTGGACGCGACGTTATGCGATAAATACGGTATAATCTTCTAAAAGGATTCTTCTATAATCTCATTAATTATCGAGATTTACTTGTATATCCATGAAGGAGGATTACGCTTATGCTAGTCAGACAAATCAACGTATTTCTTGAAAACCAATCGGGCAGACTTGCAGAAGTTACCCGCACTCTCAGTGAGAATGATATCGATATTCGAGCCTTGTACATTGCTGATACCACGGAATATGGTATTTTGCGCATGATTTTGGACAAGCCTGAGAAAGCGGTCGATCTGCTGACTGCAGCCGGATTTACGGTAAGCAGTACACCGGTTATTGCAATTGCTGTTGCCGACAAACCGGGTACGCTGGATCACGCGCTGTCCATATTGTCGGAAGGCTCCATCTCCCTTGAATATTTGTATGCATATGTCGGCAGAACATCTGACGATGCTGTTGTTGTTATACGTGTACAGGACCCGCAGCTTGCCCTTCAAAAGCTGGCGGAAGCCGGAATTCGTGTGTTGTCCTCTGAGGAGGTTTACGGTATCTGATGAGAAATCCATACAAAAATTACGGCGTATCGGATGCAGTGTTTGAGATGTCCGAAGAGGTCATGAAGGATATCGCACCGGCGGTCGACAGGATTGAGAAGATTCGCGAATGCAATCAGCTTCGTGTATTTCAGGCATTCTGGAATGCTAAAATTTCCGATACTCATTTTGGAATGCCTACAGGCTATGGATATGATGATGCCGGACGTGAAAAAATTGAGCAGATGTATGCGGAACTTTTTGGCGGAGAAGCGGCCTATGTTCGTATCCAGATAAGTGCGGGAACGCAGGCCATTGCGATGAGCCTGTTTGGGATTCTTCGACCGGGAGATGAAATGCTATCCGTTACCGGCCGGCCATACGATACGCTTGCTGCGACAATCGGTATATCGGGGTCTGCAGGGGAGGATATGGGATCCCTTATGGATTTCGGAGTCACTTACAAGGAAGTTTCCCTGCTTGATGACGGATCGCCGGATTTGCCTGCAATTTCAGAAGCAATGAATGACAGGACAAAACTGGTATTTATACAGAAATCCAAAGGCTATACAGACCGAAGGTGCCTGTGCAGGGAAGATCTTGAGAGTATTATTATCACAGTCCGCAATACCAGGCCGGGTGCTGTTATTTTTGTTGACAACTGTTACGGGGAATTTGTCGAAGAACAGGAGCCGTGCTCCCTTGGAGCTGATATCTGTGCCGGGTCACTGATTAAGAACCCCGGTGCCGGCCTGTGTCCTTCGGGAGGTTATATTGTCGGCCGTAAAGACTTGATTGAGAAAATTGCCTCCCGTGCGACTGCACCGGGTCTTGGAAGCCATATCGGTCCTTCCCTCGGTTTCAACAGGACAATTGCCCAGGGACTATTCATGGCTCCCCACATAACAGCCGAATGTGTTAAAGGAGCTGTTTTTGCAGCCGCACTTTTTGAAAAGGCAGGATTTTCTTCGCAGCCTAAACCGCTTTCAGAGCGGGGTGATATTGTCCAGAGTATTCAGTTTGCAAACGGAAGGCAGGTTGTTGAATTCTGCCAGGTCATTCAGTCCAGTTCTCCGGTTGACTCTTTTGTGCGTCCTGAACCCTGGGAGATGCCCGGTTATGATTCACCTGTTGTTATGGCAGCCGGAACTTTTATTCAGGGGGCATCTATTGAGCTTTCTGCCGACGGACCGATAAAGCCGCCCTACATTGCCTATATGCAGGGCGGTCTGGTATTTGAACAGACAAAACTGGCCTCAATGAGAGCCGTCGAAAAAATGGGGACATATCGGAAAACGGGAGTTGAATCGTTATGAGCCAGAGAAGACAGGATCCGGAAAACAGACCGGTTGCAAAAAAACCAATAAGCAGGTCCCAGGTTAAACCTGAAAAAAAATCCATAAACAAGCCCTTAAATAGACCCGAAAGGAAGCCCGAAAGGAAGCCCGAAAGGAAGCCCGAAAGGAAGCCCGAAAGGAAGCCCGAAAGGAAGCCCGTTAATAAGCCTGTTAATAAGCCCGTTCAAAGGGTGAAGCCTGCTCCTGCGCACAGGCCTTCCGGAAATATGCCGGAGCAGCGCAGAAGAGCAGAACCGATGCCCTCTAACATTCAGGTTTTATCTTCCGGAAGATCATCGGACGGCCGTAAAACATCACCTGTTGACCGTGCAGAACATATTCGTTCCACACAGCGTAAACGGACGATTGCTAGTGCCCTTTTTCTGTCGGTGATCGTGATCCTGATTATGGTTGTTACGGCGGCGGCTATTTTATACGTAACGGATTATGTCGCAGCCAAAACAAATTATTCATTTGTGACCAACGGGACAATCGAGCATTCAATCGGAGCCACCGCTTTATTAATCAGGGATGAGCAGACTTTTACGTCGACTGCAGAAGGATCCCTTGTAGCTTTGGCACTGGAAGGCAGCCGGGTAGGTAAAGACCAGAACCTTGCAATGGTTATTCCGAAGGAACAGGAAGTTACCTCCGCATCAATCCGTAATATTCAACAGCAGATAGTCAGCCGGCAGCGTGAATTAATGCTCATGGGAAAGGGCAGCGGGTCCGATACTATTTGTTTGGAAGCAGACAATGAGATTCTGCCTATTATTTATATGATAAGGACGGATAGTTTAGCAGCCAGCCTGTCAAACCTGATGTCATATTCTTCTTCTGTCCAGGTACTTATGGACAAGCGGGATTCTGATCTTCAGAGCATAGATTTTCAGGATGAACAGCTTTCAGCTCTGATCGCCAGTAAAAAGGAGCTTGAGAATACACTTTCAGCACAGGCTGATAAATTAAAAGCGGCGATTCCAGGAATTGTATCCTATAAGCTTGACGGCTTTGAGAACACACTGAACTCAGCAATTGTTGCATCAATGACATCTGAACAATATTCCGATTTTGTAAAGAAGTCTAAGGGCATTCTTTCAAACGACCTGCAAATCGTGAAAAATGAGCCGGCGCTGCGTATCTGTCAAAATGCCCAGCAGTATCTTGTGACTCTTGTTGCCGGTTTGTCAGTAACGGATTTTCCGATGGGTTCAACCTGTAATATACGTGTTCCTTCGGAGGGAGTAGTCATTACCGACTGTAAGATAATTCGGTCCATGCAAAGTGTCGGGGGTGTTTTTGTCGCATTTCAGACGTCGAACCAGGTTGAAAGGCTTCTTGACCGCAGAACTGCAGAGATAGAAATAATCCAATCATCCACTTCGGGGCTTCGTGTTCCTGCATCATCGCTGATCGACGCGAATTATGAGTCCGGTTTTGCACAGATTCTGTATAATGCTTCAGGGTATGCGCGTAAACTGAATGTTACAGTAGTAGATCATGATCGTGAATATGCAATCATTGCACCGGTTACAGGATTTGATTCACCGAATCTGAGTACTATTATTATCACAAACCCAAACACAATATCAGAAGGCGATCAGGTGGAACAGTAGATGGAAGATAAATGTTGTACTGATGAATATAAAGATATAAAAGAGAATATGCGGATACGTCTTCTGCAAGTCAGAAATGATATCAGCAGGGCGCTTAAGCAAAGCGGACGCAGTGAAGATTCCCTGACATTAATAGGTGTGTCCAAATATTTTCCTGTCGAATATGCCCGTGCTGCATGTGAACTCGGTCTTCTGGATCTCGGAGAAAACCGTGTTCAGGAACTTCTGTCGAAAGAAGAGGAACTTGAAAGTCTGGGAATACATCCCAGATGGCACCTGATCGGGACACTGCAAACCAACAAAGTCCGATCGATAATTGGTCATACCTGTCTCATTCATTCCGTGTCGTCCGGGGAACTTCTCATGGAAATTCAAAAACGTTCTCAGGCTAAAGATCTGATTACGCCCGTTCTGCTTCAGATTAATGTGTCCAAAGAAGAGTCCAAGCATGGATTCCCTGTAGAAGAAATTGAACGGATCGCAGAGCTTGCCGGGACGTATACGCATATTTCGCTGCGGGGCCTGATGACAATGGCACCTGTTCAAATTGCAGAGCATGATGCCCTGCCTGTATTCCAAAAGACAAAGGATATTTTCGATAAGCTTAAGAATCAGGTGAGTAATCCTCAGGAATGGTCCGCTTTATCAATGGGGATGAGTCAGGATTATATTGATGCAATTCAATGTGGCGCAACACATATTCGAATTGGAACTGCTATTTTCGGACACCGCAACTATTAATATGCCTTAGTTTGTAAAATAACTGTTAAATAAGGAGCGTTATGTTTCTGTGCAGTTACATGTGTTTTACTTGTTGAAATATGCTATTGATTCCTCATTCCATGACTTCTATACTGACCTTAACAAATATTTATGTTTGTGAAAACAAAATTACATACGAAATTTATGCAACGACTGCGTAACTGATAATTTGGAGGTATTTAAGATGGCTGGTTTTTTTAAGAGAATTGTAGAGAAGATTTCTGGATATCCTGATGATGCTGATGGTGATTATGACAGCGATTTCGGTTATGAAGAATCTGCAGCGGATCAGTATGGTTACGCACCCCAGACACAGGGCTTTACTCAGCCGCAGGAACAGTCTTTCACAGCGGCACCGTTTCAACAGGAGCCGAGAATGCAGTATGCGCCCCCTGCCAGAAATTCATCTGCACCCAAGGTTGTTCCTATCAAGCCAGCCGCTCCCGGTGAACAGCAGCTTGTTATTCTGCAGCCGAACAATATTTCGTCGGCACAGAGAGTCTGCGACCATCTTCGCGCCGGTCATACGGTAATCTGCAATATCGAGAACGTTGATGCCAAGGTTGCCCAGAGGGTTATTGATTTTATTACCGGCTCTACTTATGCCATGGACGGGAATGTTAAGCCGATTGATGCCAGGGCACACAGTTTTGTTGCTGTACCCCGCAATGTCAGCCTTGTTGACAAAGATATCACTGCACAAAATGAGATGGACGATTATACGGAACCTTTCAGGATGGTTCGCTGACATCTGCGTAATTGATTGTAATTAATTAGATCATATAAATATTTTGTAATTATAACGAGCACTTCCGGGAGGAGCATTCGGGCGATGGGAATTGTCATTGGACTGGATATCGGTGGAAGTACAACGAAAATTGTCGGAGTGCTCGAAAACAAGGTTATCAGCCATGAAATGGTTCGCGCGACAGATCCTATCGCATCAGCTTTCGGTGCGCTAGGAAAATATCTTGACGTAAATCATTTTAAAATTTCTGATATAGAACGCCTGATGATCACCGGGGTGGGATCTTCTTTCCCAAGCGGTGATCTTCTTGGTATTAAGACTATTCATGTCCAGGAATTCCTGGCAACCGGATTGGGAGGACTCTTTCTTTCCGAACTCGATCATGCTGTTGTTGTAAGCATGGGAACGGGAACTGCTTTTGTCGATGCGACCCTTGAAGTTGTAAGGCATGTTATCGGATCAGGTATTGGCGGCGGTACGGTTTTGGGGCTGGCAAACAGCATTCTGAATATCCGTGATTTTGATCTGCTTATTGACTTGGCCGGGAGCGGCTCCCTGCAGAATGTTGACCTGAGTATCGGTGACATTTCCCGGATTGAGATTCCCGGGCTTTCCATGGAGACGACGGCATCCAATTTCGGGAAACTTGCGGATGATGCTTCACGGGAAGACCTTGCACTTGGCATTTTTAATCTTGTGTTTCAGTCAATTGGTACGATGGCCGTTCTGGCGGCAAGGACAACGGGACTGAAAGATGTTGTCTTCACGGGACAGATGACCCGTGTTCCGCAATGTAAAGATCTTTTTAATATCTTTTCACAACTGTATAGTGTAAACTTTCATGTACCGGATCATGCAGAATATGCGACCGCCATAGGTGCTGCGATCTTTACGGAGTTGTGATGGATAAGACAAAACGTGCTTTTGAACTGGACGCATTACGTGGCCTTGCGCTTTTTATGATGATTTTGCATCATATGATTTTTGATTTCCGCTATATACTGGGAATCAATATCTTTGCTTTTCAGGAAACAATCTGGTTCAATGATGTTCTTCGGCCGGTGTTTGTCGGAGTTTTTGTTGTTGTATCCGGTATCTGCTGCCAGTTCTCAAGAAATAACTTGAAAAGATCGGTAAAACTACTTTTGATCGCACTTGGATTTTCTGCGGTAATGGCAGCTTATTCCATTGTTTCCGGCAATGAGTACTATGTATTCTTCAATGTTCTCCATCTGCTGACAGTTGGGACGTTTTTATATGGATTGTATGCGCTTTGGGAAACCAAAAATATGGAGAAGAGGCGTAAAAAGGATCCTGGAGCTAATAAAACTTCGAAAGCAGGAGAAGTTATTTTACTGATATTATCAATTGTTCTGATTTATTCAGATCAATTGATTAATTTGTATTCTTCGAAAATCAATTCATACTGGCTGCTTCCATTCGGATTCCTCCCAAAGAATTATATCGGGATGGGTGATTATCTTCCGATGCTTCCATGGCTGGGTTTCTTTTTTGCAGGTGTTCTTATCGGCCGTATCGGTTACGCCAGCAAAGGCACGCTTTTCCCTGATTCGCCGAAGGCCGTTCTGCATATAGCACGGCCCTTTGAATGGTTCGGCCGCAATTCCCTTCTGATTTACTTAGTGCATCAGCCTATTATTCTTGCCATTCTCTTCGGACTGCGTTATCTTGGAGTCTGGTGATATTTTAAGGGTTTAAATGGCAGTACTCATAGGAAGAGGCACTTCATAGATGAAAACAAATCAAATCATTAAAGGGATTATAGGTTTTTTAGCCGCGGTAATCCCCGGAATAGTTTTTTTATGTATCCCCGGTATCCTTATTAAATATCCGTTACTTGCTGAGTCTTATTCACGCAATACATTTCCGTTGATTTCCAGGCCCGTTGAATTTCTCTCGAGCCTTGTCCCGGTTTCCCTGACGGAAATATTTCTGATATTTACAGCGGCATCATCGCTTTTCTGGATAATATGGCTGGTTTACCGGTTTGTCCGCTCAAATAATAAAGGCAGATTTGCATATAAACTCATTATAATTACAGGGGTCATCTTTTCGGTGATATCTATTTCTTTTGCGCTTCTTCACGGTATTAACTATACACGGGAACCGCTCGAAAAGACACTTTCCTTGGATTCGCCGCAGAGGAACCCAGCTGAGCTTGCAGAAGCAACCGCCTGGCTGGCAAAGATGATGTCTCAGACAAGGGACGGACTAAAGGAAGACGAAAATGGCTGTATGATCCTGAGTACCGGTCTTTTGCAGGCGCTTGCGGATGGAAGTAAGGCTATGGATTCCGCGGCAGTAATATTTCCGGTACTATCCGGAAATACTGTCCTTGCCAAGCCGGTTGCGCTTTCCCGTTACTGGTCGTACACAGGAATTACCGGAATGTATTTTCCTTTCTTTGGTGAGGCGAATGTAAATACTGATGTTCCGGATTCACAGCTTCCGATGATTATCTGCCATGAGATCAGTCATACGCGCGGCATTGCAAGGGAGCAGGATGCGAACCTTGCAGGGTTTCTTGCATGTATCTCAAGTGACAGAAAAGATTTCGAGTACAGTGCTTATCAATATGCTTTCCTCTACTGTGCATGGGACCTGTCTGTCGCGGATGAGGATGCCTATGGCAAGATCAATGCAATGATTCCGGACAGTGTCAGAAGGGACTGGGAGCAAAATGCCGCGTATTGGAAGGCGTTTGAAGGTCCTGTACAGGAAGCATCGACAGAAATCAATGATTCCTACCTTCAGGCAAATCTTCAGGAAGGTGTTAAGAGTTATGACCGTGTGACGGATTTAATAATCGAATACTATTTTGCATACGTGAAGGGAAACTGATATGCCGGTTGTTAAATTAATTGGACATAATTTTGTCTTTCCTGTATCAGATATCATGCGGATGTTTTACGGGGAAAGCAGATGTACTGAGGAAAACACAATTTCTGCAGGTGAAGATTTGGACACCACGATATACAGTACTCTGTCGGATGGTGTGGTTATGACCTGGATTGAAGGCTCAAAAGACAGTACTTGCCCTGATATCTCAACATATCTGCTGCCTCCCAAACGGGAGGTCAAACGCCAGCTTTACCAGATCCTTTCAAAATTGTCGGACCGTACATATCCCTGGGGATCACTGACCGGTATCCGTCCTACTGTTGTTGCCCGAGAGGTCGGATCGGCACAGGAATATTCCGGGAAGTATTTTGTACGGGCGGATAAAGCCCTGCTGGCCATTGAAACTGCAGCCTGTGAAGACCGGATTCTTGAGACAGCTTCACCGGATTTGCTTTGCGGATATATTGGGGTTCCATTTTGCCGGAGCCGGTGCTCATACTGCTCCTTTATCTCCTGTGACGCTGCGATGCAGCTTGCGCTTCTTCCCGCCTATTCAGATGCGGTCCAAAAAGAAATTGATTGCTATTTCAGGGATAATACGCCGGGACTTTCATGCCTGTATGTAGGAGGAGGGACTCCGACGGTATTTGACGACAATACTTTCCGGCACTTTTTGAACCGGGCGTTTACGTCGCTTCATGCCGGACAAATCAAAGAAATAACAGTTGAAGCGGGCCGTCCGGATACAATCACTGATCATAAGCTCCGGACCATGCATGATTTAGGTGTGGACCGCATCTGCATCAATCCCCAGACATTGTCCGATAAAACCCTTGCGCTGGTAGGCAGAAGGCATACAGCGGATGATTTTTACCGTGCGTATGATGCTGCGCGGAAAATTGGATTCACAACCATCAATACAGATCTTATTGCCGGGCTGCCGGAAGAGAATGAAGAGGATTTTTCAGGATCATTGGAAGGAATCATTTCACTGGAGCCGGAAAATATAACAATCCACACTCTTTCAAAAAAGAAGAAGGCTAATATAGCCAGTGAAATGCATCGACTGGTTGATCAGGAACAGATTAATGAGTTGGACAGGATGCTGATTTTAGCAAGTAAACGTCTGAAAGAGGAAGGATATGATCCTTACTATTTATACAGGCAGAAAGACACCCTGGGCGGGCATGAAAACACCGGATACACAAAGCCCGGGCATGCATGCGTTTATAATGTTGCCATGATGAGTGATCAAAGGTCGATCCTTGCTTTCGGTGCCGGAAGTGTAAGTAAGCGCGCATCCGCGACCTCCCGCCTGGAAAGAAGCCAGAACGTACGCAATATTCAGGAATATATATGCAGGTCGGAGGAAATGGCACTTCGGAAATGCAAACTATTTTGCAGTAAATAGAAAAACCTGAATTATGTAAATAATTTAATTTGCTTTGTTAAATCTAAGTAAAGACCATGATTTATTCACCTGCAGGATTGCAGTTCAAACATGTATCGTTTATAATTACGACTGTTGCGGTTTGCTTTCCAAACATATCGAGGTGTAGCGCAGTTGGTAGCGCGCCTGCTTTGGGAGCAGGATGTCGGGAGTTCGAGTCTCTTCACCTCGACCATTTATACATTAATCTGCCTGACAAATCATCACATAATATGATGATATTCTGATGCTATGAGGTATGTCCTGCATATTATTCAGTGACGTCGGGCAGATTTTTTTGTGAAAGTACATGACGGACAAAATAAATCTGACCAAAACCGGTCAGATTGAAAAGAAAAGGGTGTGAGTCTTTGGATATTGTCCTTTTACTTATTGTCGTAATACTTTTGCTGGGTGTTATTTTTGTCAATGGTTGGACAGATGCACCAAATGCTATTGCAACGGCTGTCTCCACCCGGGTAATGACTCCGTCAACAGCAGTCAAAATGGCTGTTGTGCTGAACTTTCTTGGCACGCTGATTATGTGTATTATCAGTACGAGTGTTGCAGAAACGGTCAGCGGAATGGTCAAAATTGCCACTTATCCTGTAAATGACCAGCTTGTCATGCTTGCGGCCTCCTCGTTTGCTATTGTTATATGGGCAACAGCGGCCTGGTATTTCGGTATTCCTACAAGTGAGAGCCACGCACTTATTGCAGGGGTAACAGGCGGAGCGATCGCCCTTTATAAATTTGATAAAGGTATCAATTTACAGGAAATCGGTATTGCCCTGAAAACGATTAACGGCACAGCCTGGACGAAAATACTGATAGGACTTGTTGTTTCTTCTGTCCTTTGCTTTATTGCCGGGTATTTTCTGACCAAGCTGATTGAAGTTATATTTCGCCGGGTCAAACGCACATCAACAAACAAGATATTCAACGCAGGTGAGGCTATTGCCGCAGGCGGAATGGCATTTATGCACGGTGCGCAGGATGGTCAGAAATTTATGGCCATTATTCTTCTTGCACTTTCCATTTCACCGCTTACCAAATCATGGATAACCGGTAATAACGGAGCTTATGATATTCCCCTTTGGCTTATTATAATTTGTTCCCTGACTATGAGTATCGGCACCTCCGTCGGCGGTTACAAGATTATTAAGGCGGTCGGTATGGATATGGTGAAGCTGGAAAAGTACCAGGGATTTGCAGCTGATATGTCTTCATCTGTAATTTTGTTTATTTGTTCATCTATTGGACTTCCGGTCAGCACAACAAATACAAAGACAACGGCTATCATGGGTGTCGGTGCATCCAAACGTATGAGCAATGTTAACTGGGGAGTGGCAAAAGAAATGATTATGGCGTGGGTGTTGACTTTCCCGGGCTGTGGTTTAATTGCATATTTAATGACTAAACTGTTTCTGCTAATATTTTAAGTTAACTAGTAAGCAAGTGAGGTATCAATATGAATAGCAAAGAAGCTGACTATTTTGATCTTTTCTGTAAATCGGCAGCTACCTGTGACCGCGCGGCAGCAGGCCTGGACGACCTTATGGACAATTTGTCCGATGCCAAGGAAAAGTCCATCGCCATTCACCAGATCGAGCATGAAGGCGATGAACTTTACCATGTACTGGTCTATCATCTGAACCGCTCATTCATCACCCCGATTGAACGGGAAGATATACTTGAGATTGCCGGAAATATTGAAGAAACTATCGATACGATCGATGAAGTATCGATCATGATGGATATGCTGTCCGTTTGTACGATTCGTGAACCTGCCAAGGAACTGGTTAACCTTATTACAAAAGCCTGCGCAGCACTTATGGCGGCTACCGTTGAGTTTAAGAACTTCAAAAAATCAAAAGAACTCCCCGGGCTTCTTGTTGAGATCAATCATATCGAAGAGGAAGGCGATGCTCTCTACCAGAGTGCAATGAAAGACCTTTTCTCCAACGAAAAAGATCCGCTCGAGGTGATTAAGTGGCAGAATATCTTTAATTCACTTGAGAATGTCCTTGATGCCTGTGAAAATGTTGCAGATGTCATGGAAGGCGTAATCGTTAAGAACAGCTAAGGGATAATAAGAAATATACTAATGCCTTTTCCCCGCATCTGCCCCCGGTTTTGATAACCGGCGGATGTACCTGGGGGAAAGGCATTTTGCATTTATTATGTATTACTCCTTCATGCTTTTTCGAATCTGCCTGAAGTCCCTTATAGCCTGGCGGCCGATACCGATGATTCTCTTGAAGTTGATTGAATTTTTACCGCCTTGCCTGGGCCGGAAAGTAATAGGGAGGAAAAGGACATCCTCCCCGGCATCAAGCATAAGTACCGTCAAAAGCACATTGGAGAGGTTGAAGTCTTTGGGAATTCTTGGAACATAGCGGGCCAGGGTGTCCTTTTTCATAAGACGGTAGGGGGTGTTGGCATCCGTGACTTTAACCCTGAAGATGATACGGATGACAAGCTTCAGGACTTTTGTTACTAAGACACGTGAAAATCCATCCTGACGGTGAATACGATAACCGATAATTGCCGGATGATCCTTCCTCTTTTGCCAGAAAGCAGGAAACTCCGACGGCAGCGTCTGCCCGTCACTGTCTGTTTGGAAAATATAGTCGGCATTTTCCTTCAGGGCAAACTGGTATCCATACAGCACGGTAGAACCATGTCCTCCATTTTTTTGGGTTATGGGACAAAGGAAGGGGAGCTCCTGTGCAAGGCTTTGAAGTTTGGCATATGTATTATCCTTACTGCCGTCATCAATGATGACAAGCTTTGAATTGCCGCCGATTCCGGAAACAACCTCATGCCATTCGCGGGCGACAGCTTCAATATTCATTTCTTCGTTATAGGCAGGAATAACAATATATAAAATATCATTTGAAACAGACTCCACAGAGTGGATCATATCGTTATTAATCATGCATGTCCCTCCATTATTAGCAGGGTATCAATTGACAGAAAAGTCTTTTTTTACCTGGCCGGCTACTGTCAGCGCCCTTTCCACGGCAGCATCCATGTTGTAGTAGCGATACTCCGCCAAACGTCCGCACAGATATAAATTCGGGAAAATACGGCTCATTTCAAGATACGAATTGTAACGCTCCTGATTCGCTTTGCCCACAATCGGATAATAGGGTGCGAGGGCACCGCCTGGCTTATAGGGGAGAGGGAATTCCTTCAAGGTAGTTGTCGACCCTGAAAGCACCTGTAAAGTCATATGTTTAAATTCCGTAATACGGGTATAGTCTTCTTCATTCGGATAATTGATGACGGCAGCAGCCTGATAATAATCAACGTTGCAGTCTTCGAATTTCATATCCAGACTGCGGTATGGAAGGGCGCCAAACGCAAATCCCAATAATTCATCAGCAGGGCCGCTGTAAATGACAGGACCTGTGAACGGCTCACCGTCGAGGGAGAGTATCCTCGATCCGGTATCAACATGAAGATGGTCCGCTGCGTCGGAATTAAGAAAATACCGGATATTCGGATGACTGAGAAGCTTCTTAAACAGGGCTGTATATCCCTCCAGCGGCATCATCTGGATAGAATCGGAAAAATATCTGTCGTCGGTTCCCAATACGACAGGGACGCGGTTGATGACGGAAGTATCCAGTTCTGATACCGGCACACCCCATTGCTTGGCGGAATAGTGTGCAAATACATTTTCAAACACAAACTCCCCGAGCCCGGAGATATCCGGATCCGCATCGGATACAAGCTCGGATACAGACACCCGGTCCTTTTCCCCGAAAGATGCAGTGAGTTTGTTTTTTAGTAATTCTGCGTGTGCGGGAGGGAAGAGGGTGTCAATCGAAGTGAAGTTAAAGGGGATAGGAACAAGATGTCCCGAAATCCTGCCGAGTACCCGATGAGTATAAGGATAAAAAAAAGAAAAGCGGGAGAGGTAGTCAAATACCTTCCGGGAATTTGTATGAAAAATGTGAGGGCCGTACATATGGACGCGAACGTCGTTTGAACGGACATACTCGTACATGTTTCCGGCAATGTTGCTTCTTTTTTCGTAGGCAAGAACTGTATAACCGGCTTCAGCCAACTCCCTGGCCGCAACACTGCCTGCAAATCCTAATCCTATAACAAGAGCTGTCTTAGTCATAAACTATCCGCCTTCTTGCAGGTGTTTCCGGCCAACCTGCATCATTCACATATATATTTTAGCTGACATTTGTGTAAAAAACAGCATTGTTTGAAAATCCTGCATATTTCACAGGCGAGAATGGTTCTGTTCATCAAATTTTTACATTATCCGGGTACAAATCCGTACCTGTGTTAAAATGTTCGTATATTCAATAATCCAATAAATATTTAAATGAGGTCAACATGAAAAAACACACTCCCGGTACGCAGGAGAGAGCTGCCAGACAACGAAAATTTATTATAAGAACAGCCTTGATTGGACTGACGCTGGTTATCTTTTCAGTTGGCATTCATGCCGCATATAACCGCTTCTCATTAAGCAAAGACAGCAGGACGACGGTTGGCGATACAGGTACCGGCCTGTCTTTTGCAGAAACATCCGCGTCCGTATCAGCTTCAACTTCCACAGCGGTAATCACAACTCTTTCTGACCCGGCTCAAACGTCCGAGACGTCAAATACGCAGACCCCAACGACACAGAAGGCATCATCATCTTCTTTTGCCTCATCGCAGTCAACCACTTCATCCGCTTCTGCAACAGTTAAACCCGCAGCTGCAGACGGCGGAGCCCCCGACCTGACCGGCTATGTTGTTGTACTTGATCCAGGGCATCAGACTCATGCAAACAGTGCGCAGGAAGCTCTTGGCCCTGATATGGAAGGGACAAAGAATAAATGCTCATCCGGTACATCCGGCGTATCTACCGGCCGTGCGGAATACAAGGTGAATCTGGAAATCGGTCTCAGGATGCGGGATTATCTGGAGTCACTGGGATGTGTAGTCTATATGACAAGAACTACTAATGACGTTGACATTTCAAATATCGACCGCGCGAATTTTGCGCTTTCCCACTCACCGGATGTTTATATCCGCCTGCATTGCGATGGGTCAACCAATTCATCCTCAAGGGGCATCGGTGTCTTTGTAGCCAATTCAGGTAAATATTCCGGATCGATTTCCGGGTGGGGAGATCTGCTCGGAGAATCACTTTCAGCGGCGACCGGTGCAAAATACCGCGGCTGCAATGTGAGCAGCACGTACAGCGGTTTGAACTGGGCCGCTTCGCTGCCAAGCTTTCTTCTGGAGATGGGATATATGTCGAATGCGCAGGATGACGAGCTCCTTTCCAACCCCGACTATCAGCAGAAAATCTGTGAAGGAGTTGCTGATTTTGTTTCCGGTATGCCGCATATCAGTGAATAGAAATTGACAGAGGTGAATCGAATGCCGAAAAAATCTTTTGTTACCAGTATGCCGGATAAATCCGGCACGTTTCTTCGTGCGGCAAAGATTATTGCCGGTCACAATGGAAATATTGTCAGAGTCAGTTTCAATAAAGCGGTTGACCTTCATATGTTGTTTATCGATGTCATGGCTTCTGAAGACAGGCTTCACAGGATAGAAGACGATCTTCTGAAAATAGGATATATAAATGAGAAAATAACGGAGACAAGGGTTATTGAAGTTTCCGTTAAAATACCGGATCACGCCGGAGCAGTTCTTCCGGTGCTGGAAATCTTAAACAGGTTTGATATCAACATTTCCTATATGAATTCCTGTGCAGACAGCAATCCCTTCCAGAATTTCAAATTCGGCCTGCTCATTGAAAATCCCGGAATAATAAAAACTTTACTTGATAATATCAGCAAAGAATATCCGGTGGATATCATCGAATGTGACAGTTCGGAGGAGAATCTTGATAATACTGTTTTCTATATCCGACTTGCTAATAAAATGAAGGAATTGCTTGGACTTAGTCCGGAAAAGACAATGGAATTTCTTTCCGAATCAAACAGAATTCTCCAGGTACTGCAATCGGAAGGGGAAAAGGCCGGAAAAGTGTTTGACTACATACGAAGGTTTGCATACTTTGTCAGTAGTTACAGGGGAGATAAGTATAAGACCAATATCGAGAAAATCAACTGCAGCGGGACAACTGCTGTTTATAGTATTCAGCCATACTGCGGAAGCAACACATACGTACTGGTAAGCGGCAACGAGCTGTGTCTGATTGACACCGGTTATGCGATTTATTCGGATGAACTGCTGCATGTTATAAAAACCCTTGTTCCGGACTGGGATGTGCGGACTAAAAGAGTATATATTACCCATGCGGACGTCGATCACTGCGGGTTGTTATCCAAAATTGAAGATGCAGAAATAATTATAAGCCAAAAAAGCGCAGAGAACTTTAAAAGGCAGTTTGACGGCCTTTTGGATTATCGTGAACAGACGGAACTCCATATGGGGTACAGCAAAATAAGCCGGATCATTTCAGGATATAAGGCACCGGATGTTTCAGGGTTTGTGATTTTGGATAAAAATACCCCGCAGGAACACAATTCACTTATTCCAATCGGAAATATGACAATCGGTGATTTGAATTTCACGATACTGGAAGGAAGCGGCGGACATCTATACGGGGAAATGATATTTGTCAGCAGGGAAGCCGGCATTGTCTTTACCGGTGATATCCTTGTCAATATAGAAGGTTTCTCAAAAGAACGGGCTGAATTTAACTCGCTTGCACCCTATCTGATGAAAAGCGTCAATATAAATTCTGACAAAGCCAGAAAAATGAGACAGCAGACTTTGGCACTTATTACGGATATTTCCAAACAGAATGGGAAGCCGTGCATAATATGCGGAGGACATGGACCTGTATCAGAACTGGTTGACAAAAAAATGGGAAAAGTGGAAAGCGCATTATAGAATAAATAATTAAAAAACCTCACAGCCACTGCGGCTGTAAGGTTCTAATTGGTGGAGGCGAAGGGAATCGAACCCTTGTCCGAAACCATATCCACTGGGACATCTCCGGGTGCAGTCAGTGATCAGAGTATTCCCCTATGGAGCGAGCCCGCTGACAGGCTGCAACATCCGGTAGCTTCATAAGTACATCGCACCTTCAAAGCTTATTGTGCGGCGTTTCCCAATTTAACCTGCCGATTGGTAAGGTCTGCTGTCTGACATCCCGAACCCGTCCAGCAGATCGGACGGAGGGATGCGTGGCTGATTAAGCAGCTACGAGTTGTGTATTATTGTTTGCAATTACTTGCTATCCCGTTTTTTAAAGAGGCCAACGAGAATCCTCTACCCGCTTTCCCAGTCCCAACAACCCCGTCGAAACCAGTACGCCCCCATATCATGAGGGTATTAATAGTATGCCAGAGATGTTTCCCGGACGCAAGGGGGGGAAAGATTTACAATCTCATCAAGAATCAATCCGAAACACCTGACGTGTGGACAGTACCATATGAATTCAACGCTGTCGGAGTGCAGGAAGTCCGTCATCGGAAGGATAATTGCCTTTTTGAAAGGCCTTAACTCAAAAAAACGCCATTTTTCAAATGAGAATCATTTGACTTTCGTATTTGTGCAATGTGCACAAAAATGATGCGATATATTATATGACAAAATGTAAATAAGTCAGTATTTTTGGAATGCTTTATGGTATCTTTACTATAGATGCATTTGGTCTTTGATCTGTATGTATCGGAAGAATCATTGGCCGTCCCGCTGAATCAGGCGGGAATGAATCATTAGTAAGGGGTGTGGAGCATGACGTTGACATTAGACTATGCCTATTATATGGCAATAATCGTTTCCCTGATTTCCTTTGGTGTGGCTTTTTATTTTTACTTGTGGGTTAAGAGACAACCATCTTCCAATGAAACCATTCACAAAATCGGCGAGTTAATCAGTAAAGGGACAAGTACTTTCCTGCGCAGGGAGTATTTGCTTCTTGCCAGATTTGCTGGAGTCGCTGCGATATTGATACTTGTGTTTCTGCCAAGTCCGATCTGGATTGGCAGCCCGAGCAAAAATATTATTATGGCGGCATGCTATCTGTTTGGTACCATTCTTTCCGCTATGGCGGGCAAGGTAGGAATCACAGTATCAACAATTGCCAATATGAAGACTGCCGAAGCGGCCACCAAAGGAATCCGGCCTTCATTCCTTTCCGGGTTCAGAGGCGGAGCTGTTATGGGCATGTCTGTTGTCGGCGGAACCCTTCTGGGCGTAACGATTGTATATTGGCTGACTAAAGGCGAGCCAAGTGCAATACTTGGATTTAGTTTCGGTGCATCATCCCTGGCTCTTTTTGCAAAAGCCGGCGGCGGTATCTTCACAAAAACAGCAGATATCAGCGCAGACCTTGTTGGAAAAGTTGAGCTTGGCATCCCTGAAGACGACCCGAGAAATCCCGCAGTTATTGCGGATAACGTCGGCGACAATGTCGGCGATGTCGCCGGTATGGGTGCGGACCTTTTTGACTCGAATGTTGCTTCGATGGCCGCGGCACTTGTTATCGCCGCTTCGCTGGGCAAAGGTGACTTCCAGATAATGGTTTTCTGTTATGCGGCGATTGGACTGCTGTCTTCTGCTGCCGGTGTCCTTGCAGCCCGTATGGGTAAAAATGCCAGCCCGACCCGTGCCCTTAATATGAGCACATATGTTACAACAGGTATTTTTGCAGGATTAACAGCACTTGCAACTTGGCTCTTCAATTTTGAATGGAGAGTCTGGGGCGCTATGACAGTCGGCCTCCTTGTAGGAACGGTTATCGGCGTAGTCAGTGATTACTTTACCAATGACAATAAACCTCCGGTTCGTTATGTTGCCAACGCATCAAAAACAGGCCCGGCATTTACAATACTTTCCGGTATGTCTTATGGTTTCCTGAGCGTCCTGCCTTCCATGATAGGTATCGGCGTCTCGGCACTTGCTGCATACAAGCTTTGCGAGCCTCTGGCGACGTCGCCGGACCAGGCAGCATCATTTGGTATGTTCGGCATATCAATGGCTGCTGTCGGCATGCTTTCCATTGTCGGTATGGTTATTTCCAATGATGCTTACGGTCCTATCGTTGATAACGCAAGGGGTCTTGTCGAAATGGGACATCTCGGTGACAAAGCACTTGAAATTACCGACACACTCGACAGTGCAGGCAACACGGTTAAAGCTGTTACCAAAGGCTTTGCCATCGGCGCTGCAGGACTCACCATTATCGCTCTTCTCGGAGCCTTCATGAGTCAGGTGAATGTTGCCGTTGATCAGCTGAATGCTGAGGCAGGCAAAATTCTGTATCAGAAAATTATCAGTTTTGATCTTCTGAATCCTGTTGTCTTTTTCGGACTTTTGGCCGGTGCGGCTATTCCTGCTGTTTTCAGCGCCATGCTGATGCTTGGTGTTGACAGGAATGCACAACGCATGGTTGCAGAAATTCATAGACAATTCAGGGAGATTGTGGGTCTTAAGGAAGGTAAAGAGGGAGTTACTCCCGAATATAACAAATGTATTGATATTGCTACGGTTGGTGCATTGAAAGAATTAGTACCTGCCGGCGTAATGGCAATTGTCGTAACACTTGCCGTTGGTTTTATCGGCGGTGTACAGGCGATCGGCGGCTTCCTTGCCGGCAATATCGTCAGCGGCCTTCTTCTGGCTCTGTTTATGTCTAATGCCGGCGGACTTTGGGACAATGGCAAGAAGTTCATTGAAGCGGGCAACCATGGCGGAAAAGGCTCAGATGCTCATAAAGCTGCTGTTGTCGGTGATACGGTCGGCGATCCCTTCAAAGATACTGCCGGTCCTTCCCTGAATACACAGGTAACGGTAGTGTCACTTGTATCCACGCTGATGGCAACTCTTTTCCTTACAACAAACCTAATGAATCTATTCCACTAATCCAAATAAGGACCATAAGAAATTTACACGGCGGGCAGTTTGTGCTGTCCGCCGTGTTTTTTTGCGTGTTATTTCCTGTCTGATACCTTCCGTTTTAAAAAGAAACACGAATGTTATGTGTTTTGTCATGCAAAATGTTAAAATACTCATAGCCGTTTCTATTTTTATACCTTATTACGGGGCTGTTTTAAGAAAAAGGCAATGTAATTTAACAGGAGAATTGATATATGAAACCGCAGAGCGGGCTGGATTACTTCTGGCCTTATGATTCTATAGATGAAATATACTCTGATAAAGTTTTACCGGAATTTGGAATAGTGCCGTCAAAGTGGCAGTTTTGTGTGCCTTCCTGGCGTTTTTTTCATGCTGAAAACAGAGACATGGTTCCAATCGATTTTAAGGAACCTGTTTGCAATGATACGGTATGGGATGCCGTTGACCTGCCTTCTGTGTGGCAGCAGGAGGGATACGGTATTCCTGTGAACCTGAAGTATGATGCGGGAACCGGTAATGAAGACAGCAAGCTGAGTAAACGCATACAGACCCGAGTATCTGCCCTGGCAGGCAGCGAGACGGATGATGATGTCGGAGTGTACCGGACATGGATTATCATTCCTTCAGCTTTTTATGAAAGGGCTGTATATTTTGCATGCAGCGGAATCAGGGGCCGGTTTGAATTGTTTGTCAACGGAAATCTGGTCACGACATCCGGAGCCTTGTATTCCACTTCGAAAATTCTGCTCTCGCCTTTTCTTCAAGGGGAGAACAATCTTCTTACTCTGCTTGTATATCGTCTGGATTCCGACCGCCATGGGCGTATCAGAAGGGAAGACGGGACTTTTGGTTACAGCGGGATTTTCAGGATGCCTGAAATTATTGCCGAATCTTTTGTGGAAATAGCAGGACTCAATTTGAAAACGACGTGGATTGACGACAAAAGAGAACCGGAATTGGCAGGAAATACAAATCCCGATTCGATACCTTCCTCCCTGGCCGGAGAAGAAGGTACTTTGTTAACTGACCCGGAAAAACAGGGGGACAGCAGGGAAGACAAAAGCGAAGAAGGCGCAAGGGAGAACAGAAGGGACAGCAGTCTTCGGGTGGAAGTTTATCTTCAGAATCATACGGATTTAATGATCCCGATTCATATGGAATGTGAACTGGTTGAAGCAAGAAACGAATATGACCTCTATCATCTTCCGGTGCATCCTGTCTCTTTCCCTGAGGAACTTCAGGGGAGTATTCCTGCCGGCTCATCCCTTACATTGAGTACGCTGATAACAGCAGGAGGGGTTCTCCCGTGGTCGGATCAGGTTCCGAGTCTTTATGATCTTGTATTGACTGTGAAAGATTCCCGCGACAGAGTTATCTGCGTAAAAAAGAGACGGTTTGGATTCCGGACAACTCAGATTCTGGCCCGGGTTTTTCATATTAATGATATTGCACTGCCGCTTCGGGTTGTAAGATATTTTGACTTTGATCCCGTTGGCGGCCTTGCCGTATCTGCTGACCGCTTAAGGCAGGATATATTTATGATCAAACAGGCAAACCTGAACACGGTGCTGGCAGCGCATTTCCCGTCTGACCCTTTGTTCTATCAGATGTGCGACCATTATGGCCTGTATGTAATCAGCCAGTCTGACCATGTACATGCCCGGGCAATGTGTGAGAGTCTTATGACACACCCGAGTATTGTTTTCTGGTCTTTCGCACCGCTCCATTTTGATGAGGGCAAGCTCTGGGAACTTAAGCAGAAACTTCTTTTACTGGACAGTTCGAGACCTTTTTTCTGCGAGAAGGACCGCTCACTTAGTTTGTCCGATATCCCGCCTTTCCCTTGTGAAGCAGGAACACTATTCGGCGAATGGTCGGATATTTGTGTGGACAAAAGAATCCTTCAGTCAAAGCTTGAACCGGGGCATTCCATATTCGAGACTCTTCATGGAAGGGCAAAGAGAGAAAATGATGCAGAGGACTTCCGCTGGCTCCATCAGGGGGACCTTGAAGAGTTCCATGAAAAAATGGATGTCCCGATTGCCCAGGGGATTGTAAGCGCCGACCGCATACCACACTCGACATATTATGAAGTCAAAAAACAATGTGAGACACTGCAGCTTGTTGCTTCCATGGATAACCTGTCCGATTTGACCCTGATAAATCTTCATCCTATTGGAGAGACAAACGATTTGCTCCTGCACTGGCAGCTTCTTCTGGGCGGCATCCGGATCAGGGGAGGGCGTGGCCTGATAAAATCAATAGAGCCGCTCGGGTCAAAGGATATTCGTTTTCCATTTACCGTGAATGAATACCTGACCCCCGGATGGATGTTCTCAGATTCTTCCATAAAACAATTGTATGATTCGTCGCAGAGCCACGAACTTGTCCTTGATATTCGTGCGGTCCTTGCAGAAGATTCACAATATGCCCCCAAAGGTCATGAAGTTGCATTCTATCAGCAGATTCTTGTTGATCAAACAGCCGGTTATCCGCTTGATAAGCCTGAGTCGGACAGGAATTTGCCGGCCCGGATGGCTGGATCAGATCTTTTTGCCGGACAAGTACGTTCGTATCCGGCAAAACTGTCTGTCAGTTCACGTCCGGAAGCTATCAAGGTCACGAATTCATCCATGCAGCTGGATTTTTCCAGAAAAAGCGGAGGACTCAGCTCGATACATTTTGGAGACAGTGAACTTTTTGCAGGCAGTCTGCAGCCAAGTTTCTACCGGTCTGCTACAAACAGTGACAGATCCGACCAGTCATTTGTACTGGCAGCAACCATTTTCTCCAAAGAGACGGACTGGCGAACCATTCAGAATGATTTGCGGTACCAGCGTTTCCATTATGAAATGGCCGGGGAAGATTTCTCCATGCTTGTCCACTACAAAAGCTTCGCCTTTAAGGGAGAAGTAATGGTGCAGTATCTAATTGGACCGAAAGGGAAATTGTCCGTAACGCTTGCATTTACGCCCCGCTATGATCTTTTAAGAAGCGGTTTCCGTGTGAATATCCCGTTAGTAATGAAGCATCTGGCATGGTATGGCAGAGGGTTCCATGAGGCATATCCTGACCGCAGGGAATCAGCGCGAATCGGATATTATGAGGCAACGCCGGCAGCGCTGTATCATGAATATGCAAGACCGCAGGAAAATGGCGGGCACTGTGATACACAGTATCTGCTGATTTCCGATGGCAGCGGAAAAGGTATTAAAATAACATCAGCAGAAGGGGAGAAATTCTCGTTTTCCGCTTCGCTTTACGCACCTGAAGAAATGGATGACCATCAGCATCAGGAAGAATTAATTCCAAAGGACACATACGAACTGTTCCTGGATTTCTATCAGAGGGATATTGAAAGAACAGGGCAGGAAGCCCGCCATTTTGTCAGGAATCAGACATACCGGGGAACTTTTATTTTCGAACCCTGGGAGTCTGGTCAATCAGCATTTTCAAATCGCGAATCTCTTTGAAAGTAAGATAGCGCCATTCACCGAGAGGTAAATACCCTATATCAATATTCAGGATCCTTGTACGCTTCAGCCTGCGTACATTGTACTCATGATATTCACACATGCGGCGGATCTGCCGGTTTAAGCCCTGCATGAGAATGATACGGAAAGTATGGCTTCCTGTCCGGATAATTTTACAAGGCATGGTAACCCGGTCAAGGATAGGCACACCGGCCTGCATACTTTTAATAAAATCCGGTGTAACAGGCTTGTCAACCTCTACGATGTATTCTTTTTCATGGTGTCCTTCAGCACGAAGGATCTTATTGACAATATTCCCGTCGTTAGTCAGAAGAAGCAGACCGGTAGACGATTTGTCGAGCCGTCCGATCGGATATATGCGCTTGTCAAAATGAAGGTAGTCAATGACATTATCTTCGACACGGGTGTCGGTTGTGCATGTGATTCCAAGCGGTTTGTGAAGCGCAATATATACGTAATCTTCATCTGGTAAAAGCGGTTTCCCGTCGACCCTGACAACCTGTCCGGGGAATACCCTGGTTCCGGGAACTGCACCTGCATCGTCTACCGTCACTTTTCCGGCGGCAACATATTCATCAGCTTTTCGTCTTGAACAGAATCCGCTCGAACTGATATACCGGTTAACGCGGATACCTGCTTCTTCAGACAGGTCCTCAGCTTCGGGAGGCGTAAAATCTGGCATGTATTATTCTCCTTGCACATTAGTACCACATTGTGCCGTGAACGCATTTGAGGGTAAATGTGAAGGTTGTACCTTCTCCGTACTCGCTTTGCACGGTAATTGTCTCACCCATATAGTTCAGAAGTTCTTTAGCGATCGACAGGCCCAGACCCGTACCTTTTTTACCGCGGGCCCGGTCTGCCTTATAAAAACGGTCGAATATGTGATCAATATCATATTCATGTATTCCTTGTCCCGTATCTTTTACAGAAACAAGAACAACATCTTTTTCTTTGTTTAATTCGGTTGAAACGGTAATCGTACCGCCGGCTGCCGTATATTTTTTAGCATTGTCCATAAGGATAATAAGGATCTGTTCGACCCGGTCAGGATTGCCCATTACGGTGGGACAGGGACCACTCTTGAATTCTATCCTGAAAGATATGGTTGCATCATTCATTATCGGTGTGAACTTTGCTTTCAGTTCATTAAGCAGGACGTTGAGGTCAAACGGAAATGTCTTGAAGGCAATCGTTCTTGCCTGAAGCCTTGATAGTTCAAGCATATCGTCAATCAGCCTAGAAAGCCGCAGTGTCTCATGAAGGATAATCCCATAGTAACGCATACGGTCGTCTTCGTTGCGTACCATACCGTCGGCCAGAGGCTCGACAAGCCCGCGCAGGGCGGTGAGGGGAGTCCGCAATTCGTGGGAAACATTAGCTACATAGTCGCGGCGTGTCTGCTCCAAATGTTCGGATTCGGATATATCCCGGAAAAACCCCGTCGCCCCTGTGACTTGCCTGTTGCTGTCAAATGTCGGTACAACCGTAACAAGGTATGCATTGTCCCGTAAATCAATGGTTCGTTCTACAGTAACTCCATTGTCAATTGACTTCTGAAAATCCTGCCATACCTCTTCAAAAGGTATCAGCTGAAGGCGCTCCGTGAAAAAATTCTTCCGCTTGGCACTCTCAAAAAGTGTATAGATCGCAGGATTTGAATATACAGGCTTCAGATTCAGATCGATCGAAACAATTCCTTCTGAAATGACATCAAAAATCTCGCGCAGGCGGTTTCTCTCAATGGTCAGCTCGGAAATGGAATTGGAGAGCTTATCTGCCAGGTCGTTGAAAGACTGCGCCAACTCGCCGATTTCGCCCCTTGCTGTAGAATCTGCACGAACGGAAAAATCACCCTGTCCCATTGACCGGGCGACAACATTCATTATTTGAAGCGGTTTGACAAGCTGACGGGTGATAAAATATACAGGCAGCATCATGAGTACGGATGCAATGGCGGCAGATACCAGAAGAACCTGTAAGTCCTTTCCAACAGCAAAATTCTGGCCGGACGCCCAATTAAAAAGAATATAAGTAAGTAATGCCGATGTAATTGAAGTTATCAGCATAATTATTATAATGCGGCGCAGAAAAACGCTTCGAATCATTACGTAGTAACCTCGAACTTATAACCGACGCCATATACGGTTATTAACGACCATGGTGCACCCTCAAAACATATTTTCTGGCGAATCCTCTTGATATGAGTATCCACAGTCCTTGTGTCACCAAAATAATCATATCCCCAGACAAGAGACAAAATTTGTTCCCTGTCCATAACCTGACCAAGATGAGAGGCCAGAAGATGCAGAATTTCAACTTCTTTAGGAGTGCAGGAAACAAGTTCGCCATTAACCTTAACCTGATAATTGTCCAGATTAATCTCCAGGCCGTCAAAACGCAGAAGGGATCCGCTTTCCTGTGGTTCGGAGATACGTCTTAACACTGCCTTGATCCTGGCAATAACTTCACGGGGAGAAAACGGCTTGACGATATAGTCATCCGCACCAAGTTCCAGACCCAGGACCCGGTCAATTTCTTCACCCTTGGCTGTAAGAATAATGATAGGTGTGGACAATGTTTTCCTGATTTCACGGCAGACCTCGATACCTGTCTTTTCAGGCATCATCAAGTCAAGAATAATCAGATCAGGTTTGTCGCTGATTACATGTGCGAGACCGTCTTTCCCGTCAAACGCACTTGAATAGGTGAAATGCTCATTCTCCAAATAGATCCCTAAAGATTCATGCACAACCGGATCATCATCGCAAATCAAAATATGTGGTGCTGCGGTCATTTTTTCACCTCTTTATAAGTCCCCCGAATTGTCTGATCACGAATCATTATAAACGATTTCCGGATAAATTTTGCTGTATAATTTCGAAAAATTATAGGAATCTACTTAAATATGGAACGAAACATCGTATTATTTTTCAATGAGCCATGTTTTGTATTTTCGAAGCAAAGAAACGGGCTCATAAGACTGCTTGGCTTTCCGCAGGCCGGGGAGTCCCATATCCTCTTCACGGTCAACCGCATCAACCGCAGGAAACTCATTTTGCAGGACCATTTGATTGATAGCCGAATAAATACCGTGTATCTCCTGATCTGCTTTTTCAAAATGAATGTAGGCCGTATTGGCATTGCCAAGACTCCCTATTGAGAAAGCCCTTACAATTCCTCCGGTCCGGATTAATCCGCCGTGCAGTTCAAGTGAGCTGCAGTCTTCAAAAAGCCTTCGGATCATATTGTAGTCACTTTCTGAGCAATTGTCAGTCTCAATATCCCTGGATTTACACCAGGCGGCGACAAGGGCGAGACATTCGTCCTTGTCCTTACATGTAAGGGATGAATATTCAAAATCCGGATACATCCGCATAAATTTATTAACATGGTTGCGTTTCTTGTGAAGAACGTTTCCTGCAAGAGTCCGCATTGATTCCCCGTCATAAAGGTAATCCGACGAATCATCATTGTAATACGGGTCTGCTTTAAAGTGAGGAAGATTCTCAAAAAGAGGGAGTTTATCCTCGTCGATGCACATGACTTTGAGCTTCCATCCGCGCCCTTTGAATTCTTCGCGTACGGCAAGAAGAATACGGTCCAGCCTGCCGGAGTCGAGCTCGCCCATCGGCATGAGAATATGCGGATCCGTAAAGCAGCCGCCGTCGGAAATAAGAATGCAGCACTCTTCAAAGATTGCTATCTCGCTTTTGAAAACCTCATCCCATGCAATTCTGCAGTTGAAAGTCATATCAGCAAGTCTTGTGTTTGATTGTTTATAATAATGATTATAGAGATCACGGTCGGAGGCGATGAGACGATGGAAAATTAAATTTGACATATTTTACTCCGCTTTCTGTATTTTCTGCTTAGGGCTGATCTGAAGCTGGTCATAATAGAGAGCTGTTCTGATACCGGTCATGGGAGGGACAGCCTGTACGGCAAGTCCGAACAACAGGTCAACGGCCATTTTAACGTAATTGTTGCCGGCAAGTGTCGAGACATATATGTTTCCCATCATCCTCGGATTGATTTCAAGAAGGAAAAACCGTCCGGCTGCGTCTGCCCTGAAGCTTATGCATACAACATAGGAGAGATGTAAAGCCGACACGATATGCCCGCAGCATTCTTCAAGGTATGCATTTTCTTTTACCTCAAGAACAGAAGTCAGGCCGCCGGTCATGCTTATATTAACACGTGTAGTTACACTTATGACCTTTCCTTCAAGACAAAGCACATCACAATCCCATTCCTCTCCCGGCAGGAACTCACATGCCATATAGGGGGGGATTGTATCTTCATCACGAATACCAGCGAGCATCTCTCTTACTATATTCTCTGACAATATCCGTTGGGGCGCCTGGTAGAATAAATTGCCGGCATAGTCCGCACTGTTGTCAATTACCCAGAAGCCGGCTGCATCTTCGCCTCTAAGACGCTTGATGCAGGGAGTCCTGCCGGTATTTCGAATGTCGTGTATTGCTTCAAACAAGGATGACTTTGTGTCTGCCAGGACAAATGCAGGTGTAAGGGAGGACAGGGCCGGATCGCTGCTTTTCGAAAGGAAGTCGTAAAGACGGCCTTTGTCGTTGGCAATTCGAAGTGAAGAAAGGGGGGATGACAAAACTCTTGCACCGGTTTTTTCGAAAATCAATGCTTCGTTCTCCATCAAACCTTCAAGTCCTTCAGACACAATTGGAAATATTACATCCACATGTTCTTTTATTAGTATTTGAATCAGTCTGCCTATATAGTCGGGTGCCTCGTGTGAGGAAACAATATAGAAAGCATCCAGAATAGCCTGGTGAGGCGTATCGGGATCTTCAGCAAGACCTATTATCCTTATATTCTCAGGATAAGCTTCGCGCAGAGTGCGTATCAGTCCGGTAAACGCACCGTCTGTCAGCAGTACAGTAATCACGGGGCAGTCCTCCTTTGTAATTCAACTTATATTGTACCCATTATTATTGTGGCCTGCAACATTGCGGATTTACACAAAAACCCTTGATAAATATTGGGATACAGAGATAATAGATAAATTATATAATTATAACAAAAGAAAAGGGAGGATTCGAAGTGAGCCGGACCGGAAGCATGATTACAAATATAAGATGCCGCATTTCTGATGTGAGAAACAGGTCCTTCAGGACCAATCATCAGCTTGCCCGTCTTTTGGCTTCGGAAGGCATCCTTTTCACTCTTATCCTCACCCTTGCGCATAACAACAACAACTTGTATGCGTCGCGTCTTGGTGCAAGTTCGTCAGATTTGGGATTGATTGCGTCACTTCCGCCTGTTGTAGGCATGCTGACTTTGATTCCTTTTGCGATCATTACCGACAGGCTTCATAACAAAAAGCCGATGGTCATTCTGTCTGCCCTCTGCCTCGGATTTATGTATATTCTTGTTGGAATGGCGGCTTTTTTGGATACCAACCGCCTTCCTGCATTAATCGGTCTGCTTGTCCTTGTGAACATCCCCATGTCTCTCTACAATTCATCCTGGCAGGCTTTCTTCTCGGATGTTTCTGAACCATGTGACCGTAATCTTGTTTACACACACAGGATGCGGATGAACACCGCAGTTGGTGTCGTAATTCCCCTGATAACGGGCGCAGTGCTTACGGCTGCATCCGGTTCAGGTAAAATTCTTGTTCATCAGATTTACTACTGGCTTGCTTTTCCGCTTGCCCTCGGACAGGTATATATACTCAAAAAAATAGCAGGCGGCAATGCTACAGAGGTTAGCCATGTTAAGATTTCCGATCTGAAGGAATCTGCAAGCATCCTTTTTCATAACAGGAAGTTTCTGGGGTTCATGGGGGTGGCACTGTTTGTTTACTGCGGATGGGAAATGGACTGGTCTCTCTATTTTATTGCCCAGTTCAAATTCCTTCCGCTGAATGAAGCGCAAATGAGTATTATTGCAGTGTTGGGCGCCGCAGGACAGTTCCTGATGATGGGAATATGGAGCCGCCTGATTCAAAAAAAAGGGGTCAGGTTTGTATTTGTTATCGGCGCGGCCGGCCTGGCATTTTCGGGTCTGGTAATGCTCGTTTCGCTTCTGCTTCCAAATCCGTTCCGGATGCCTTTCTATTATATTTTCCAGAGCATAGGGGGCTCCACTTTCAGTGCCTTTCAACTATCCCTTCTTCAGTGCCTGCTGGAGGCAATACCCAACAAGAACCGTGCCATTTCGATTTCAATTTATAATACTGTCATTTTATCTTCAAATATAGTGATGCCTTATTTAGGAATATACATTTACAATCGTTTAGGACAGTCCATTCAGTCAATGATCATATCTTTCGGAATTATTTCACTGGTCAGACTTTTAGCTACAACCGCAGCGATTTACAGGTGGCATGCACTGCGCAGTGAAATTGAAGATTTCCGATAAATAAATACTAATAAGTTAATCAGGAATAATTGAATATGTTCAACTATTCCTGATCATTTCAGGCCGGATTATGGAAATATTGCAGCAGCTCGTGTATCATGAATACGTAATGGAAAAATTTCATTAACAATTCCAAACGGAGGCTCTTTTATGAAAAAGACAATCAATCATCGCCAGTTGAGTATTATTTCAGCTGCTCTGGCAGGCTGCATTTTACTCTCTTCCTGTTCATTGTTAGGTGGAAACAAAGCTCCTGCAGCAATCAAAAAGACCGTTGCGGCATATCTTGACAGTATTCAGGACGGTTCTTTTACAGATGACGAATATGTATCGGATTTTGCGGATGATTCAGCCTTTGCAGACCTTGAGTTTGCTGATGAAGCAGTCAGGGCAATCATGGACAAAGCTTTAACGAAAATTGAATATACAATCGATGCGTCAAGCGGTGATGTCAAGAAGGAAGAGGGCGCGTGTGACGTAACCGTCACAGCAATTGATGTAAAGAAAGTTCTGTCAGGCCTGGAAGACAAGGCACTTGATGCTGATACATTGATGAAAGCTATCAAGGACAAAGAAGCTCCGACAAAGGATTATGAAATCACGTTGGACATGACCTATGATTCTTCAGGCAAATCATGGCTTGTCGCTGATTCCACCCCCCTTACAGAGATCCTCGGAGACCCGTATACCGGGATTTCCTTTGGTCCGGCAGCAGGATCACCTGCTGCACTTATCGATACATTCATGAAAGCTCTCGGAGCGGGTGATGCGGACACGATTGACATTATCAGCCCCTACCTTGATTCGACCAACTTTTTTGATCCGGATGAAAATGTAATGAAAATGGCCACGCTTTTCTACAGCAAAATTGAATATTCAGTTGATGGTGATCCGGCAGTAACGGACAATTCAGCTGAAGCCATTGTTAAAATGTCCATTCCTGATATTGCGACTATCGTGAATGAGGTTTCCAATGATTCTGAATTTATGGCAACCGTTTTGAAGCCCTATATTCTGGCATCGATTAACAGCGAAGACACGACAGCCCTTGAAGCGGAAGCGACTAAGGTTATTATCGACGAGGTGATCAGCCGGCTGAATGCTTCAGATGTTCCCATGCTGTCTGTTGATTCGGTTTTCAAAATGGAACAGAACCAGGACACAAAGAAATGGGAATTGTCAGATATTCCTTCGGAACTTTATAATATTGATACCAGCCCTACTACATCTGATGAATCATACATGGCATCCGCCACTTTGGCGATGGATATGCTCCTGAAGGACGGATCCATTGACCAGGCTACGTATGATCAGTTCATGGCCAGCCTGAATGGAACGGCGCAGCCTGCAAATCCAAGCGGATCTAATGACGGATCATCACCGGCGTCCGATATTATGTTCAGCGGATGGTATGATGCATATACAATGGAATATGTTACTGCATATGATTCGGCAACAACTACTGCAATTGAATTTGATATTGAGTTTAACACCGTCTGGACTGATCTTGTCCTCAATTACGAATACTATAATGAAAACGGGACTGTATTGATCAAATCTGCAACTGCGGCGGCAGAATCGGACGGATATTCTTATTACATGCCTCTGGATATGAACGACGGAAGTACAATTCCTGCTGACACATATGTTATCATTGTCACTCAGGAAGACGGAACTCCCATTACACAGAATCAGGTTACTGTAAGCTGAAAAACTGAAAATGTATAACTATATTTATTAATAATTTAAAATGGATCCGGCTGTGCTGACTCTCAAATAAATGTTTGGAAGGAAGCTGTCTCAAATGTTTTGAGACAGCTTCCTTTTTTTGTTATAATAACTGGATATATGTACAAGGATTCGAATTTTGAGGAGTAAAAGCATGTTTCTTGCAGATCGATGGTCTGATTTTGAGCTGATGTATGCAGGGGAAGGTGAAAAATACGAGCGCTGGGGAGAAGTATTTCTTCAGCGTCCGGATCCGCAGGCCATCTGGCCCAAAATGGATTCAGGAGCAGATTTGGGAGCGGACAGCTGGCCCAAACCCCACGGTCTTTATCATAGAAGTGAAACCGGGGGCGGCTATTGGTCAACCGAGCGCTCCTTTCCATCCAAATGGAAAATAACCTACCCAGCTGTCGGCGGCAAGCTTACCTTTATCATAGAACCGACGGGATTTAAGCATACGGGCCTTTTCCCGGAACAGGCTGCAAACTGGGATTTCTGCGGTGATCTGATTCAGAAAGCAGTTAAGGAAGCAAAAAAGCCCCGGATTCTGAATTTGTTTGCCTATACAGGCGGCGCGACGCTTGCCTGCTCAATTGCCGGAGCGGCAGAAGTGGTTCATGTCGATGCATCCAAGGGGATGATCTCCCGTGCCAAGGAAAACATTACAGCTTCCGGATTGTCCGATCACTTAATCAGGTTTATTACGGAAGACTGCAGCCGGTTTGTGGACCGTGAACTTCGCAGGGGCAGAACATACGACGGGATTATAATGGATCCGCCCGCATATGGCAGGGGACCGTCCGGAGAGCTCTGGAAGCTTGAGGATGCCCTTTTCCCCCTTGTGCAAAAATGTGCCGGACTTCTTTCTGCCGAACCGATTTTTTTCATAATTAATTCTTATACGACAGGACTTTCTGCACTTGTGCTTGAAAATATTCTGCGTCTGGCAGTCAGGCCGGCCCATGGCGGGCAGGCTACCGCAGATGAACTCGGACTTGCGGCATCAAAAATGGATCTGATTCTTCCCTGCGGTGCAACCGGAAGATGGACGCCTGATCAGGTAAAGGGCGGAGGCCGCTGATGGATACACCGGAAATCTTATATGAGGACAATCATGTTCTTGTGGCGGTGAAGCCTGCCGGGGTACTGTCACAGGCAGATATAACGGGGGCGTCAGATATGCTGACACTTCTGAAGGAATATCTCCGTTATACCTATAACAAGCCGGGAGAAGCGTATCTGGGTCTTTTGCATCGACTGGACCGGCCTGTCTCAGGTGTTATGGTTTTTGCAAAAACGAGTAAGTGCGCATCACGGATCAGCGCGCAGATCCGTGAACGGAAACTCGATAAAAGATACCGTGCCGTGGTATACGGAGTGCCGGACAAAGAAGAGGATACGCTGCGTTCTTTCGTCCTGAAAGACCAGGACAAGAACCAGGTCACTATCATACATGCAGATTCTGCAGATTCACTTCCGCCAAACGCCAGGGAAGGGATTCTGTCCTACAAAAGAAAGGGCTCAGCTGTAAGGGAAGGCCCGGGCGGAGCAAAGGAAGTATCACTTATGGAAGTGCATCTGATCACAGGCAGGTCGCACCAGATACGTGCACAGTTGTCAGATGCGGGATTTCCGATCCTCGGGGATAGGAAATATGGTCCGGATGATTCTTTTTACCGGGGGGAAATTTGTCTGGAAGCGTTTTCACTTTCGTTTTTTCACCCGATCAGCGGAGAACAAATGACTTTCGAACTGCCGGTTTCCAAAGATGATCCCTGGAAATTATTCAGGAAAGATACTTTCAATCAGGAGGAGAGAATATGAGCAAAGAACAGGAAACCAGATATGAGTTATCCGAAGAGCAATGCCTGAAGAATAAAACGGAGATCAGGGAACTTCTATTATCTACGTCCCGACCGGGTATGGAGAGGCTTGTCGACTGGATCGAGCAGAAAACCGACTTCTATACAGCACCGGCATCAACAAAATATCATCTTGCCTGTAAGGGCGGCCTTGCGCAGCATAGTCTGAATGTCTACGAGCTGCTGCTCGGCAAGGTCTCCTCCGGCCTGCTGGAGATAAAAAAAGAGACAGTTATTATTACAGCCCTCCTTCATGATTTGTGCAAGGTCAACTTCTATGTTATGGAGAAGAAAAACGTCCGTGAAGGAAGCAAGATCAATGCTTACGGGAGTGAAGTTGCAAACTGGGTAGAGAAAGAAGTCTGGACGGTTCGTGATTCTTTTCCGGTTGGGCACGGAGAGAAGTCGTGTTTCTACATACAGAGCTTCATTCGCCTGACGGATGAGGAATATGCCATGATACGACTCCACATGGGCTCAGACAGGAACGGGTTTCCCGATCCTTTTACGGAGACAGCCAACATGTATCCGAGCGTGGTTGCCATACATACATCCGACATCGAGGCGGCATTTATTATTGAGAACCGCAGTTGACATCGGCAAGCACTCGTTCATATAATAAAAAGTCTACGTCGGGTAGTTTTATGTGCAAATCCGTACATGGACCATTTATCCGGGCAGATTAACTGCACGTCACAGTAAGAAAGGGAAGAAACATGTATAAAAAAGTTGCGACAGACATGAAGTTTGCCGATCGTGAAATCGAAATCCTTTCATTCTGGAAAGAGAATGATATTTATAAAAAAGCGATACGTCCGGAAAGGGAAGGGACACCTTCCTTTACATTATATGACGGTCCTCCGACAGCCAATGGAAAGCCGCATATCGGCCACATTAAGACGCGTGTCATTAAGGATGTAATACCCCGCTTCCATGCAATGAAGGGCGAACATGTCGAGTTCAAAGCCGGCTGGGATACGCACGGGCTGCCTGTCGAACTTGAAGTTGAGAAAATGCTTGGAATCAACGGCAAGCCGCAGATTGAAGAGTACGGTGTAGAACCGTTTATTAAAAAATGCAAGGAATCTGTATGGAAATACAAGGATGAATGGGAGCAGATGTCTGAGCGTGTCGGTTTCTGGGCTGATATGGAGCATCCTTATGTTACTTATGACAATGATTACATTGAATCCGAATGGTGGGCTTTAAAGACCATGTGGGAAAAAGGCATGCTGTATAAGGGACACAAAATCGTCCCGTACTGTCCGCGCTGCGGTACGTCGCTTTCCAGCCATGAAGTGGCGCAGGGATATAAAAATGTCAAAGAGACTTCCGTTTTCGTGCGTTTTGCGGTTGAGGGGCAGAAGAATACATATTTTGCGGCCTGGACGACTACCCCATGGACCCTGCCTTCCAACGTAGGGCTTTGTGTGAACCCGAAGGAAGAATATGTTCTTCTTTCCGTACCTCAGGATCTTGACGGGACAGAGTCTGAAACACGATATTACATGGCGGGGGTACTTGCCAATACTCTTTTTGAGAATTTTACGATCCTCGACAGGAAAACCGGCAGTGAGATGGTTGGCATGAAGTACGAACCGCTTTTCCCGTATGCTGCCAAAGCAATTGAGGAGAGCAGGCTAACCGCCTTCCGTGTTTGTGCCGACGATTACGTTACAATGAATGACGGAACCGGAATTGTGCACATCGCACCGGCTTTCGGTGAAGACGATGCCCGCGTCGGTCGCGCTTTCAAGCTGCCGTTTGTTCAACTGGTCCTGGAAGACGGTACGCTGCCGCCTGAAACGGAAGAATTTGCAGGACTGTTTGTAAAAGACGCCGATCCGCTTCTTGTAAAGAAACTGCACGTCGAAGGGAAACTCATCAAAAAGCATCCGTATGAGCATGATTATCCATTCTGCTGGCGCTGTGACACTCCGCTCATTTATTATGCGAGATCGTCCTGGTTTATCGGCATGACCAAAGTACATGACTCTCTTATGAAGAACAACAGGGAGGCAAAATGGTACCCCGAGACAATCAGGGACGGACGTATGGGTAATTTCCTTGATAACGTTGTTGACTGGGGTATATCCCGTGAACGTTACTGGGGAACTCCTCTTCCGGTATGGGAATGTGAATGCGGACACAGGAACTGCATCGGATCGATAGAAGAACTGAAGAGTCTCTCAACAGACTGCCCCGATGACATTGAGCTGCATAAGCCCTATGTTGATCAGGTACATATCAGCTGCGAAAAATGCGGCGGACAGATGACCAGGGTCTCTGAAGTCATCGACTGTTGGTTTGATTCCGGTGCCATGCCTTTTGCACAGTACCACTACCCATTTGAGAATAAGGAGTTTTTTGAAAAGCACTATCCGGCCAACTATATTTCCGAAGCACTGGATCAGACAAGAGGGTGGTTTTATTCCCTTCTGGCAATCGGCACGCAGCTGTTTGATAAAGCTCCTTTTGAGAATTGTATCGTCATGGGCCTCGTTCAGGATAAAGAAGGCATCAAGATGAGCAAGCATAAGGGTAATGTCGTCGACCCCTGGGATGTCCTCAATAAGCAGGGGGCGGATGCTGCCCGCTGGTATTTTTACAGTGCGAATGCACCGTGGCTTCCGAGCCGTTTTGCAGACAGTACCGTATCGGAAACCCAGCGGAAATTCATGGGAACGCTCTGGAATACCTATGCCTTCTATATTATGTATGCGAATATTGACGGTTTTGATCCTTCCCAATATACGCTAGACATGTCGCTTCTTCCGGCAATGGACCGCTGGGTACTGTCGCGCCTGCATACACTGATCGCACAGGTAGATGAGAGAATGACGTTATACGATATCACCGGATCAAGCCGCCTGATGCAGGATTTTGTCGATGAACTTTCTAACTGGTATGTAAGAAGAAACCGCGAACGCTACTGGGGCAAGGAAATGACCCAGGACAAGATTAATGCATATATGACACTCTATACGGTTTTGGAAGCCTTCATCCGTGTTGCGGCACCGTTTGTTCCGTTTATTACGGAGTCGATCTACCAGAATCTTGTACGCAGTGCGTTCCCTGATGCTTTGATCTCTGTGCATCTGTGCGATTTTCCCGTCCCGGACAGTTCCTGGATTGATACGGAAAGAGAAGAGCAGATGGACATTGCCCAGCATATCGTATTCATGGGCAGGGCATGCCGCAATACCGCCGCAATCAAGAACAGGCAGCCTCTTTCCAAAATTTATGTTGTTGCTCCTAAAGTGCTTGCAGAGGAGTACGCAGAAATCATCAGGGAAGAATTGAACATCCGTGAACTTGTGTATCTTACCGACGCAGCGGAACTGATGGATTATAAGTTCAAGCCGCAGCTGCGGACACTCGGCAAAAAGCTTGGTGCGAAGCTGAGTGCTGCAAAGGACCTGATTGCAGCACTTCCGGGCCGCGGGACCATGGATGCACTGCGTGACAAAGGCTTTGTCACAATTACAGTCGACGGTGAATCAATTCAGCTTGATACAGAGGACCTGCTGGTCGAAAATATTCAGCCGGAAGGCCTTTCCACACAGGCCGACCGCGATTATACAGTATCCCTGGATACATCAATGACGCAGGAATTGATTGAGGACGGCTTCGTGCGCGAGATCATCTCAAAGGTGCAGACGCAGCGTAAGGAAACCGGATTCGAAGTAACAGACAGGATTCGGCTTTGCTATAGCGGGAATAATCGCATTGCAGAGATTTTCGAAGCAAATACAGCTTTTATCGCAGACGAGGTCCTTGCATCGGAAATACTTGCAGGTGAAGGAATCAACCCGCGTGAATGGGATATCAACGGGGAAACCTGCATATTATCCGTAGAGAAAATGGTTATGGGAGGCACTTTATGATTTATAGTCTTATGAATTCAGGGTATTCGGGCATGCCGCTCATTATTCTTGGAATAATTCTGATGACCGTCCTTGTCTTTTCCCTCTCCATACATGAAGTCATGCATGGATTCGTTGCCTACAAGCTCGGTGACGATACGGCAAAACTTCAGGGCCGACTGACTCTGAATCCGCTGGCACATCTTGATCCGATAGGAACGCTGATGATGCTTATAGCAGGAATTGGCTGGGCTAAACCTGTCCCGGTAAATTACAGCCGCCTGACACGATACAAGAACAGGTACGTATCCATCCGGCTTGTAAGTATTGCCGGCGTTACGTCCAATTTAGCTGTAGCAGCTATTTCATATTTTTTGAGTGATTTAGTATTTGTAATCGGGATAAAGACTGTTTCTTCCAGTTTCATGCCGTCACTAAATTCCTTCAGTTCTTTTCCGGAAGCGCTGCTGTCAGTATTTTATTATTTGTTTTCATTCTTCTATTCAGTGAATTTGATGCTGATGGCGTTCAATTTGCTTCCGATTCCGCCTTTGGACGGGTATCACTTTATCGAGACCTTCCTTCCTTACAAATGGAAACAAAAACTTGGCGGATATGAGCGTAATATTGGATTCATTCTGCTGGCAATCATCCTTGTCGGAAATTTCACTGGATTCAATCCTTTAATCAGAGTTATTCAGTTTATCGAAATTCCATTTCAGTTCATCATTTCAACACCGATTGATGCGCTGGCAAATCTGGTAATTCACTTATTTTAACAAAAAGACAAATCCAGCCGAATATAAGGAGGCTTATACTGCATGCAAAAGAAAATAATCGTCTCGGGATCCCGCCCGACCGGAAATATTCACCTTGGTAATTATTTTGGCGCAATCGAAAACTGGGTGTCACTGCAGGAAGAATATGACTGCAACTTTTTCATTGCCGACTGGCATGCGCTGACCACCGGCTATGCAGATACTGCGGACCTGAAAAAGAATACGGTCAGTCTTCTGGCTGATTATCTTGCCTGCGGCCTTGATCCCCAAAAGAGCACTCTTTTTTTGCAGTCGGAAGTGAAGCAGCATGCGGAACTTTACCTTCTTCTTTCAATGAACACGCCGTTATCATGGCTTGAACGATGCCCGACATACAAGGATCAGCTGGCAAATATTCAGGACAGGGATATTACTACATACGGATTTCTGGGATATCCGGCTCTCATGGCTTCCGATATCCTGATTTACCGTGCGGATTTTGTACCGGTCGGAGAGGATCAGGTCCCCCATCTTGAGATTACCCGGGAAATGGCGCGGCGCTTTAACTTTATTTACAAAAAAAATGTATTCCCGGAACCGCTGCCGCTTCTTACCAAGTCCAAAGTCCTTCCCGGTACAGATGGAAGGAAAATGAGCAAGAGCTACAACAATACGATTGCCCTGGCTGATACCCCTGATGAAGTGAAGAAGAAAGTAATGAGCATGATTACCGACCCGGCGCGTATCCGCAGGGACGATCCGGGGCATCCCGAGATCTGCACGGTTTTTGCCTTCCAGAAAATATTCAACGAACAGATGGTGCCGGAGATTGAAGAGCAGTGCAGGGGCGGGCGTATCGGATGTGTAGCATGCAAGAAGCTGCTGCAGGAAAAGATTGCCTTATTCCATACGCCGATCCATGAAAAACGCACGGACCTGCTTAAAGATGAAGATCACCTTGTAGAAATCATCAGGGAAGGTTCCCGTAAGGCATCCGTAAAGGCAGAAACAACTATGGAACTTGTACGGGATGCCATTCAAATCGGCCTTTAGATTTTATGATTATTATTAATTTAATATCGGAAGGAGTGAGCCAGCATGCCGATTCATCAGCTGCCTGAACTGAAGATCAGGCAATTTGAAGGCCCTCTTGACTTGCTTTTTCATTTAATTGAAAAAAATGATATTGATATTTACGATATTCCGATCGCTGAGATCACCGATCAGTATATGATATTTTTGAAGGACATGGATACGCTGGACATGGAGGTCGCATCGGAATTCCTTGTTATGGCGGCAACTCTGATCCATATCAAATCACGTATGCTGCTGCCGGACAGAAAAACTATACTTACCGCTGAGGAAGACGACCCCAGGGAAGAACTTGTTATCCGGCTGCTCCAGTACAGGCGCTGTAAAATGCTTGCGATGGATCTTCGCCTGCGCTATAAGAAATACGCCCATTGCAACTGCCGGCTCCCGGCAACTCCTGCTTCTCTTGGTATATCAATTAAGCATCCGCCGCAGGAATTTGAACCGGAATATTTCGAAAAAGCGGTTACGGTCGTCTGTGCGAGAAATGAGATGCGGTTTGCGGATCTTTCTTCCAAAATTACCCATATATTAAAGCGCGATAAAGTCTCTGTTCGTGATAAAATGAGACTTGTATGGCAAAAACTTGTTGCCAATGGCAAAATATTTTTCCATGAGATTTTCCCTGCGCTGGGAACCACTAAAACGGAGAAGGTGGTTGGCTTTCTGGCTGTTCTCGAATTATTGCGCGGCAATCAGATTTCTGCAGTGCAGGAACACCCTTTCGATGTTATTCTTTTATCGGAAATCAAGGATCATCCGCTGAGGGAGTTCAGTATTGACAACATTGAATCGTCTGCTGAAGTAAAGGAGAATAAATGACTGATGATGTGACGACTGATTTCACACTGACGGTTCAGGAACTGCCGGCTGCTTTGGAAGCAATATTGTTTGCTGCCGGGGACCCGGTCAGTATCAGCCGTCTCGAAGAGATTACCGGTGTACAGCAGGTAGTCCTGCATCAGGCACTTACCAAAATGACAGCTGATTATGAGAATAATCCATGGGGCGGACTATTGATCCGCCGCCTTGAGAATGAATATGTGATGTGCACCAAGCCGCAGATGAAGGCGGTTTTTGAAAGAATGTTCCAGCCGAAAAGCCGTCCGCCCATGTCACAGGCGACCTATGAGACTCTCGCTGTGATCGCATATAACCAGCCCGTTACACGTGCCCAGGTTGAGGCGGTGCGCGGAGTCAGCAGCGACAGTATAATAAGCCGGCTCCTCGACAGGGGATGGATAGTGGAGTGCGGAACGC
>Ga0209123_1000431_pt1 | contig 55725 bp, 55 predicted proteins | sample BarGraIncu00431A_FD_184500 | JGI IMG/M metagenome (GOLD analysis project Ga0209123, IMG submission 184500) | Arctic peat soil microbial communities from Barrow, Alaska, USA - Barrow Graham LP Incubations 004-31A (SPAdes) (version 2) | ecosystem: Environmental > Terrestrial > Soil > Wetlands >... | reverse complement strand
GGCCTGACAGATGTTGATTCAACAAACGACTCCGGCATCCGGGAAAACATAAGAGTTTCTTTACGAAACATATTTTTGAAAAACACACTGTTTCAAGCGGTTACAACCTCACCGGGAATTGCTGTTAATAGCTCGACACCATCCGTTGCGGAGACGACATCGTAACCATATCTTGTGGCAATCAAGGTCAGTAATTCTTTAATTTCAAGTTCATCTTCAGCGATCAGGATACGTTTTGGCATTATGAGCAGTTCTCCTTAGTCATTTAACCAGCTACCGGTAGCCAGATATTAAAGATTGCTCCTGCATCGGAAGAGTTATAGGCGTTGATCTGGCCTCCATGTCTACTGATTATAGCGTGGCAGACGCTTAATCCCAGGCCCCGCCCCTTGTTGAAGTCCATTTCTTTGGTGGTGAAATATGGGTCGAAGATCTTGGGGAGATTCTTGGGTGGAATACCTTCACCAGTGTCTCTAAAAGTGATGCTGACATAATCTCCGGGTGCAAGCAGCGAACCAGACTTCCCTGAGAGACTGCAGACGCGGGCTGCGATTTCAAATTTCCCGCCCTGAGGCATGGCCTCGATGGCATTGATCGTCAGGTGAGAGAAAACCTGCTCCATCTGGGTTTTATCAACCGAAACCTGCGGGATATCAGGCGGCAAATCGAAGGTCGGTGTGATGGAGGTCCCGCTAAGAGCGGCTTTTACACTGTATATAATTACCGGCGTCAATGGCATTTTCTGTTTCAATCCGCTTTCCCTCCTAGCAAGGGTGCCCAGCCGCTTGCCAAGATTTCGTGCATCCTTCGATATGCTTTCGGCCTCTTTGAGATAGGTAAACGCCGGACTGCCCTGGTCGACGTGCTTTTTCGCCAGGGCGACATTGCCCAGGACAATCTGGAGCAGGTTGCTGAAATCATGGGCCAACCCGCCCGCCAACACTCCGATTGCTTCCAGATGTTTAACCCGCAGTGCCTCGGCCTTCAGCCGGAGAATAGCGACAGAGTGCGAGATGGCTGCCATGAGCTTGGACAGGTCCACCGGCTTGACAACATACTGAGTCACACCGATATCGATGGCATCCAGTATGACGTTACTCTCTCCTAAGGCGGTCATGTATATGAACTGGACCTCGGGGGACTCAGCCCGAATTGCACGAGCCATCTCCAGTCCGTTCATGACGGGCATCATAATGTCACTCAGCACGATCTCCGGGTGGTGCCTGCGATAGAGTTCAAGGCCCTCGTACCCGTTTTCTGCCACGATGCAGTTAAAGCCGTTCACCTTCAGCAGGGTTGCTACCATCTTTCTGGTGGCAGCATCATCTTCGACAAAAAGAACTGAGATAGCTCCGTGCATTTCATTCTTCATAAGACCTCGTGGCTGGATGCAAGATTTCGACGGACGGCTAGGGCAGAGTGAAATAAAATGTGGCACCTTTTTCCACTTCTGCCTCGGCCCAAATGTTGCCGCAGTGGCGCTGGATAATCCGCTGCGCCGTGGCAAGCCCTATGCCGAGGCCCTCGAATTCTTCGCCATGCAGCCGCTGAAAAACTTCAAAAAGATTGTCTTTGTAGGCCATATCGAAGCCTGCGCCGTCATCTTTAACAAAGATGGCCTCCTGTCCAGGCACCTTCATCCTGCCGAACTCGATGTGAGCCGATGCTCTCTTGGAGGTGTATTTCCAGGCATTGCCTAATAGGTTCTCTAGCAACTGTCTCATAAGAAATTGATCGCCTGAAACCGTAACACTGTCCTCAACAGAGAATTCCACACGCCTATCCGGCTCGGTCTCTTGCAACATGCCGAGGACCGATACTGCAAGTTCGCTCAGGTTCACGGGAATTGGCTTGATTTCGGCTCTAATTACGCGAGACAGCTCAAGAAGGTGATCGATGAGGGTCCCCATCCGGCTCGACGCCGCACCGATACTCGCCAGGTAGGCCCGGGCCGGAGCAGGCAAATCTTCCCCATAATCCTCAACCAACATAGCGCCGAAGCTGTTGATATGGCGCAATGGTGCCCGGAGATCGTGGGATACCGAGTAACTGAAGGCCTCCATATCTCGGACGGCGGCCTCTAACTCTGTAGTGCGTTCATGAACCCGCCGCTCCAGCTGTTCATTTGCGAGTCTCAATTCGCTTTGATGCCGTAGTTCGCTGAGGCGAAGTGCCTCCTCGGATCGTCTGCGGCTCGAGAGATCGGTTTTCGAGGTGATGACCTTGTCTATGAGGGCAAAGAGCTTATTGATTGAGAGAGGCTTCAGCAGGTAGTGGTCAATGCCGATTTCGATCGCCTCCAGCAGGTCTTTGGTATCCGTGTACGCAGTGACTGCTATAATGACGGCATCAGGATTAAGTGACTTTATCTCCGCTGCCATGCAGATGCCATCCATAAAAGGCATGGCGATATCCGTTATTATGAGGTCCGGGGAGTCCAGCTTGAAAAATTCCAAGCCGGTCCTGCCGTCAGCTGCGGTCAGGAAGGTGACATCGGGGAATCTCGATGCAACCGTTTTGACGAGCATATTGCGCGTAGCCTCGTCATCCTCGACAATCAGTACAGACAATTTTTCATCTAAAGAAGCCATAATGACCCTCAACGCTGGATTTGAGTCCATCCGAAAGTTTCAGCCAGTTGCACGAGCCGGAGATGCTCGTGTTTGCCTATCAAATCAGTCAACTTACTCATTCAAAGAACACTCGTATACTAAAGCGTGGGAAAAATCCAACCTTTTTTGAAAACTAATGTACCATTGGCAGCCAGGGAGGGATTTGCAGCATGAATCTGTAGGATATTGGCAATGGCTGTCACACCACGGGAGAGTTACCTGTAAGCGCCATATCGCGTCCCCACCGGGCAGTATCAATGATTTTACGAGAAATGAAGATTGTAAAAACTGCAAAGACGCTCTTCTTATCTGCTTTCCTGATTGTAATCAGCCAATAAAGCCAGTAAAGTACTTACCAGGAATCGCTCTGAAAACTCCCTGTTGCGAAGCCAGAAATATTTCAATGGGGTCGTCCGTTCCTCCCGACGCCCGTTGCAACATCTGGAAGAACCCTCCGATTCACGTCATTTTCATCTAATTGAACCCTCCTGAGTGACTAAAACGGCCGGGTGACCTATGGGCGGCTAAAAACCAACGGAGCAAAAAGGGGAACCAGGTCATGGGAAAAGATAAAGGATTAACTCCCGGTAGCCCCGAGTTGAGGGCTCTTGCGCAAGAGCGGCTGCTCTCGCAAGCTAACCCGCTCGGTTTTCCCCTGCGAAATGAAGAATCACAGAGACTCATCCACGAGTTGCAGGTACATCAGATCGAACTGGAGCTGCAAAATGAAGAACTCCTGAGGGCGAGAGCCGAGAGGGAAGAAATGGAGACTATGCTGGGGAGATACTCAGACCTCTATGACTTCGCACCAGCAGGTTACTTCAACCTGGACCGTGCAGGAGTTATTCGTGCGGTCAATCTCACCGGAGCAGAACTCTTGGGGGTCGTTCGCTCACAGGTGGTCAACCGGCGCCTGGACCTTTCCATCTCCTTAGAAACCAGACCGATTTTTCACGACTTCCTCGACAAGGTATTCGCTAGTGGGGTAAAGGAAACCTGCGAGCTCGTGCTCCTGAAAGAAAGACACTCGTCGCTATTTGTACAGCTCGAGGCACTGGTCTCCGAAACAGGACATGAGTGCCGTGCCGTGGCAGTTGACATTACTGAGCGCAAGCGGTCGGACGCGGCACTGAAAACATTAAATAAAGATCTTGAGAAGCGGGTTGCGGAGCGTACTGAGGAATTGGCGGGTACAATCAATAACCTGCGGGATGAGATCGTCGAGCGGGGCAGAGCGGAAGAACGTACCCGGCGCCAGAACCGGCTCTATGCGGTGCTATCCGGAACCAACCAAGCAATCGCACGCACCAAAGACCGGGATACCCTTTTCAAGGAATTCTGCCTGAACGCTGTGGGAGACGGTAGTTTCCTTCTGGCCTGGGTCGGCGTAATGGACGAAGCAAGCGGTGCATTGAGGATAGTGGCAGCAGATGGCGCAGTCAGCTTCCTGAATGAGATCAAACTCAATGCCAACGAAGCACTTGCAAGATGCAGTATGACCGAAATTTCCCTTCAAGGCGCCTGTTACGTCTGCAACGACTTTCTGAATTCCCCGATTACCCGTCCTTGGCATCAAAAGGGCCGAGCCCACGGCATCCGCTCCTCAGCAAGCCTTGCATTGAAACAGGAAGGGCGGGTGATCGGTGCCCTGACCCTCTATGCCGGCAAAAAGGACTTTTTCGATCGGCAGCAGGTCGACCTGCTCCAGCAGGTGGGAGCAGACATCTCATTTGCCCTTGACAATATGGTGCGGGAAACCCGCCGCCAGGAAGCGGAAGAGGCCTTGCGCCAGGAGACTGCAGAGCGCCTGCGGGCAGTGGAAACCCTTCGCGAACAGGAACAGATGCTGATTCAGCAGAGTCGACTGGCAGCCATGGGCGAAATGATCGGCAATATCGCCCATCAATGGCGCCAGCCCTTGAACTTGCTGGGCCTCACGGTCCAGCAATTACTGATGTTTTACGATCTGGACGAATTTGACAGGACCTATCTGGCTGAAAGCGTAGATAGCTCAATGGCACTCATCCAGCACATGTCCAAAACCATTGACGATTTCAGGAACTATTTCAAACCGGATAAAGATAAAGTCGAGTTCAAGGTGAAGAGAGCAGTTGCGGAGACCCTGTCACTGCTGAAAGGAAGCTTACAAAACCCGCAGATCAGTGTCGAATTCGTCGCAAAGGATGATCCTATCATCCACGGATACCCCAATGAATTCGCACAGGTGCTCCTCAACATCGTGGTTAATGCCAAAGATGTTTTAACAGAAAGAGAAACCAGCGATCCAAAGGTGACCATCACGGTATCCAGCGAAAGCGGATTTGCGGTGGTAACCGTTGCCGACAACGCCGGCGGCGTACCCGCGGAGATTTTGGACAAGATTTTCGACCCTTTCTTTACCACCAAGGGTCCCGGTGGAACGGGCATTGGCCTTTTCATGTCAAAAACGATCATAGAGAAGAATATGGGAGGAAGGCTGTTGGTTCGCAACATTACTCATGGCGCTGAATTCAGGATTGAAGTGTGCGAGGAAATGCAGGGGGCACCTTTTCTCACCCAAAATCCTGAACGTGTTTTTTGAGGGTTTCCCCTATCACCTGCAAAGTCTTCTGGAAATTTATGGGTTTAGCAATATAGGCGTCCATGCCGGCGGCAAGACACTTCTCCTCAGCCTCCTTGCCTGCGTGGGCCGTCATGGCGACGATGGGGGTGTGAATTCCGTGCTCCAGCTCATGATCCCGGATGACGCTGGTCACCTCAAATCCATTGAGACGCGGCATCTGCACATCCAACAACACCAGGTCATACCCTCCCTGTTCCCACATTTCTATCGCCTTCTGTCCGTCCTCGGCGAAATCGATTTCGTAGTGTGATTTTTTTAGCATCAGGCCGAGAATCTTACTGATGGTCGGATCGTCTTCGGCAAGAAGTATACGCGGGATACATTCTCCCACTGGAATGGGGTAAGTTTCAGTTGGTTGGGGCTTGATCGCTAATTGGGCCTCGTTTTCTTTGGGGGCTTCCGCCAGAGGGAGGGTGAAACTGAAGGTACTTCCTACCCCCTCTTCGCTGGTGAATGTGATCGTCCCACCCAGACGCTCAACGATTTCCTTGCATAGCCGACCCTTTTTCCTTTCAGGTCCCTCGGTTTAGTGATGTACCGGTCCTTTCTGGCCACCACCTGGTTCCCGGTAGACAGTCCTATGGAGGCTATGACCCGGAGATCAGGGTCCTCCATCATCTTGCCGGCGAAGGCGATATCGGCCACGGTGGACATCTGTGCCTCTCCCCGCTGCATCGCCTTTAGGGCGTCAAGACCAGAAGGGTAGAGATTGAGCTTCACATCAACGCCGGCCTCCTTAAAAAAACCCATCTCGTCGGCCACAGCGATGAGGCAGGACCATGGGGCCGCCTGGACGGCCAGGGTGAGTTTGAGCGGTGCCTTTCGGGCTTCCCGTCCCGCGTCTTTCGCGCATCCCAAGGTCAGGAAAACGACCATGAGCAGGGACAGGATGAGTGTGGATGAGGGCAGGAATATACTGGATTGCATCAGGTCCGTCCTTCCCAATAAGATTAAGGGTTGCCTGTCGTTCCGATCCATGATGATCCCCTCAATGGGTTGAGAGTTAGAGGTTAGAGGTCAGGCTCTCGCCAAAACAGTGCTCGATTGCCGCAAACAACTTATTGAAGCTAATAGGTTTCGTAATGAAATGATCGACATCAAATCCTTCTTCGATGGATGCTTCAAGTGAGAATTCTCCGGCATCGCCAGTAAGGATGATGAATTTAGTCTTCGGATTGACTGCCCGGATATTTTCAGTCATCTGCACACCGTTCATACCCGGCATATTGAGATCGGTGATGACAATGTCGGTCATGTGCCTTTGGAAGAGTTCCAAACCGCTTCCGCCATTAATGGCGGTATGAAGTGCACATGCTGGATACTTTTTCCTGAGAATATTGGTAAGAAGATTCAAGGTAGCCTTTTCATCTTCTACAAGCAGTATCGATAACGACCATCCGGGAGTAGCCATTGATTCCATTTTATACCTCTATCCTGAATTCAAGCGTCGTCACCCGGTAGGTGACGTCCTGCAGCACTTGGCGCACAACCTCGTCCTTCGAGCCGTTAGCCTGCAGACTGATCAGGCTGGAGATGACCTGCAGGTTGGGTCCGCGCTGGGGTGCAGTGTGCTCCCATTAACACCCGACATCCCGGACCTGTTTTTTGAGGGTTTCCCCTAGCAGCTGTAACGTCTTCTTGAAATCAACGGGCTTGGAAACATAGGCGTCCATACCGGCGCTGAGACACCTTTCCTCGTCCTCTTTGAGGGCATGGGCAGTCATGGCAACGATAGGAATATGGCCGCCGCTGGTTTGCTCTTTCGCCCGAATGGCACCAGTAGCCTCGAAACCGTTCAGGCGAGGCATCTGCACGTCCATCAAAATAAGGTCGTAGGCCCCGGTTTCCCACATCTCGACCACTGTCTGTCCGTCCTCGGCGAAATCGACCTCGTAATTTGACTTCTGAAGCATCACCCCAAGAATCTTCCTGATGGTCGGATCGTCCTCGGCAACGAGGATGTGCGGTTTTCTCATCCCTTTGTCGTGGCGCAACTCTCCTGCCGTCTCCGCTGTTCTTGATGATGAAAGGGCGCCGCTCCCGGTTTCGGCCACACCCAGAGGGATGATACAGCAAAAGGTGCTGCCCTTCCCCTCTTCGCTTTTGACGGTGATCGTTCCCCCCATTCTCTCGATGATGTCCTTACTTATCGCAAGACCGAGGCCGGTCCCGCCGTACTTGCGGCAATGCGATTGGTCCACCTGGCTGAAGACCCTGAACAGAAGGTCCCTCTTGTTGTCGGGAATGCCGATGCCGGTGTCCGCAACGGTGATGAAAAATTCCCGCTTGTCACCGGGTGCGCTGCCGCCTGCCGCGACGCGTATCTCCACTTTCCCTTTATCGGTGAACTTGACCGCATTGCCTGCCAGGTTCGTCAGAACCTGGTTAAGCCGCGTCTGGTCACCGACCAGAGTCTCCGGCACATCGTCAGCTACTTCGATATTGAAGCCGAGCTTTTTGCTCTTCGCCACGGGGAGAAAGATGTTGGCCAGGTTATCCAGGCATTTGCGCAAAGAGAACGGACTTTCTTCTATGGACAATTTACCCATCTCGATTTTTGTCAGGTCAAGGATGTCGTTGAGTATCCGAATGAGAGAGCGGGCCGAGGTTCGGGCAGTTTCGATATAATCCTGCTGCTCGGCGTCAAGGTTGCCGGAAAGCGCGAGATCGAGCATGCCGAGGACGCCGGTCATCGGGGTGCGCAGCTCATGGCTCATGTTGGCGAGGAACTGGCTCTTGACCCGGGTGGCCGCCTCGGCCTCTTCCTTCGCCCTTTGCAGTTCCTCCTCCGCCCGCTTGCGCTCGGTCACATCGGTGAAGATGGCGGCGAATTCGCCCGGCAGCGGGCTGTAGGCATAGATCGAGAGATACTGTCCGGTCGCTTCGAAAAACTCCTCAAACAGAATCTCGCCCCCCTGCAGCGCGATCTTTCCATAGGTGCCGATATAATCGAAGGCGTAATCTTCGATGCCCGGGAAGACTTCCGTCGCCCTGCGCCCCTCGATGTCCGCCTTCTTGATCCCGGTGATCTGCTGGTAGGCATCGTTTACCTGCAGTATCCGGTAATCGACCGGCCGACCCTGCTCATCTGTGATGATCCGGCAGTGAGCCATGCCGTTTATCTTGTTGGCAAAGAGAGACGCATAGCGGCGCTCGCTCTCCCGCAGAGCCTCCTCGGCCTGCTTGGCCTCCGAGATGTCGTTGAATAGAATGGCGACCTTTCGGCTTTCCGCCCCGCCCACCCGGTAGGCGCTTACGTCAAACCAACGATTGAGCGCTGTCGCCTGATCCACAAAACGCGCCGGTTCGCCCGTCAAGGCGACTTTTCCGTATATTTCGAACCAGTGCGCCTCGTGCTCAGGCGCAAGATCGCGCATCAGTTTTCCCTGCGCATCCCGCAAGCCGGTTTGCTCTTCGAAGGCAGGATTCATTTCCAGGAAGCGATAATCGAGGGGACGCTGCTGCGCGTCGAACAGCACTTCGATGATGCAAAACCCCTCGATCAGGGTGTCGAACAGCGAGCGGTAGCGCTCTTCCGAGCTGCGCATCGCCGCCTCGGCCTGTTTGCGCTCGGCTGCTTCACGCCGAAGTTCTGCGCTCGTTTCCTCGGCCTTCCGGCTGGCAGCGATGGCGTCTTCCGCTACGCTTAGGGCGGCCCGGCGAGAGTTGCGCAGGGAGGTAGTGGCGGCCTCCAACTCGCAGGTGCGCTCGGCGATACGCGCTTCGAGAGTTTCGTTTACCTGCCGGATCTCCTCGGTCTGTTTCGCCACGCGCTCGTTGGCCAGGCGCAACTGGCGGTTCGTCTCCTGGATTTCCTGGGCGCGCCGGAAGATTTCGGCCTCCATCTCTTCTGCCCGGGTCAGCAGGGAGTCGGCCAGGGCCTGCTGTTCGGCATCTTTTTGCTTCAGCCGCACGAACTCAGTCACGTCCTCGACACGGTGGATGAGGTAGGCGACCTCTTGGCTCTCATCGAGAACGGGCGTGTTCACCGGGCTCCAGTAGTGCTCCTCGAAGCCGCCCCCCTCCGCTTCGGGCCGGCGGATGTCGTGTCGCTGCACCGCCATCGTGTCCGGGACGCGCATCTCGATCGCCCGCTCCAGTGACTCGCGGGTGTTACGCGTCGCCATGGTCTCGGGGTCGTCCGGGTTATCGGGAAAGACCTCGAAAAGGGCCCGGCCCAGGACCTCGCTGCGCCTGGTCCCGGTCGCCTGCAGATAGGCGTCGGTCGCCGCGAGAATGGTGAATCGCGGGGAGTCGGGTGCCAGCACCAGGAAGCATCCCGGGGTTTTCTCGAAGAGCTTTTGAAGATCGATGCTCATGGCTTTTCCTCATCGAAATCGAGCGGAAATCGCGGCGGCAGGCCGGATTGAACGCAGAGCTCGTTAACCATCTGTTTCAATTCGATCATGCGCAGTTCGCGCCCCTCCATGACGGAGTTGAGACGCATCAATTCCACATTTTGATCACGCAGTTCCTCGACGTGGCGCTGGATCTCCTCCTCTGTTCGCCTTCGTTCGGTAATGTCGCGGATGACACTTATGAGGGTGCGGGTGTCGCCGATGGTCGCCCCCTGCGAGCTGATCTCCACCGGGAAGCTGGTGCCGTCTTTGCGGCGGTGAACGGTCTCGAAAAGGATGCCCCGGCTGTCGGCCTCGGCCATCTGGGCGGCGGTCAACTCCAGGGATTCCGGCGCGCGCAGCTCTTGTACCGTGAGTCCCAGCAGCTCCTCGTGAAGGTAGCCGTAGGCATTGGTGGCGGCGGCATTGGCCTCCAGGATGCGCCCGTCGTCACGTGCCACGAACAGGATGACGTCCCGGCTGTGCCCGGCAAGAAGCTCATAGCGGCGCAGGACCTCCTGAGCCTTTATGGCGGCGGTGATTTCCTCGGAAAAGATTACGATCCCGCCGATTGCGTCGGTGGCGTCATACCACGGGCGGATTTCCCAGCGAATCCACAGCACCGAACCGTCGGTCCGTTCGAAGCGGTCGGCCTCGGCCCGCAGCACCTCGCCGGCCAGCCCGCGGCGGTGGGCGTCCCGCCACTTCCCGGTAATTTCCGGGAAGACCTCGTAATGGGATTTCCCGATCAGTTCGTGCTCGCCAAGGCCGTAGTCGCTCAACCAGCGCCGGCTCACGCAAAGGTAGCGCATATCGGTGTCGAACATCGCCAGGGCCGCCGGAGCATGCTCTATGAAAAGCCTCAGCCGCCCTTCGCTCTCCCGCAGAGCCTCCTCCGCCTGCTTGCGGGCGGTGATATCCCGGACGATCTTCGAAGCCCCGATGATGCGTCCCGCACTCATTATGGGAGAAACGGTAACCGACACCTTGAGGCGCCTGGCGTCCCTGGCAAGCCGTACCGTCTCATAGTGCTCGATCCGCTCGCCCGCCGTGAGCCGCCGCAGGATTTCCTCTTCGTCCCGTTGCAGCTCCGCCGGGACCAGCATGGCGACCGGCCGCCCCACCGCCTCATCGGATCGGTAGCCGAACATCCTTTGGGCTCCCGCGTTCCAGGTGAGGATGGTGCCGTTTAGGTCCTTGGCGATGATGGCGTCGTCCGAGGATTCTACGATTTCCGCCAGCCGTGCGTGGGTCTCCTCCGCACGCTTTCGCTCGGTGATGTCGGTGAGAGTGACGACGATCCCCTCGACCGCTCCCGTCGTGGCCCGGTACGGGAGGACCCGCATGATGAAACACCGGTCGTCCGCCAAAGAGGTAACTTCCCGTTCCAAAGGGAGAGCTTTGTCCAGGACGGTTTGCGCGTCGCTTGCCAGGTCCGGCCAGTCGATGGTACCCGCCAGGTGGCGGAAGGGGCGGCCGGTATCGGCGGGGATCAGGTTGAAGATGGCTGCCAAGGCCGGAGAAAACCGTTTGATCTCGAGCCGCCGGTCCAGGAAGATGGTGGCGATTTCCGAGCTGGCAAAGAGGTTCTCCAAGTCGTTTGTGGCCTGGTTCAGCTCCTCCACCTTCCCCTGCAGCTCGAAGTTTACCGTCACCAGCTCTTCGTTTACCGCCTGCAACTCCTCCTTCGAGGTCTCCATCTGCTCGTTGGTGGACTGGAGTTCTTCGTTGGCGGACTGGAACTCCTCGTTCATGGATATGAGCTCTTCGTTGGCCGACAGGAACCCCTCGTTGGAGGTCTCCAGCTGCTCGGTGGCTGACTGGAGCTGTTCGTAGGTGATGCGCAGCTGATCCTCCAGTTGATGGATCAGAGTTTCCCCGGAGGCCTCGTCGCCGGGCCTTGATGGCGCTCCATCAGCGGGCGGGACGCTGACAGCCGGGGGAACAGCCGTCTCGAAAACGACCATCACCAGCTTTCCGGAGTTGGGAGTTTGCAACGGCTCTACCTGCACGTTGACCGACATTTCCCCGCCGTCAATGGCAACCTTCACCCCCCGAAAGACCACCTCCGTCTCCTCGGCGAAGGCCTTGTAGATGGCGGCACGCAAGGGGGGACGCAGATCCTCCCGCGCCATCTTCAGGATATCCCGGGTAGGTTCTCCCACCGGCACTTCAAGAAAACGCTCGGTCCGGGTGGAGACGTGCACCACCTCGTACTTCTCGTTGACCACCACGCAGGGGGGAGAGTAGCGCTTCATGAGGATTTTTTCCGCGACGGCGCCGGGACACGTGTCCTCTTCCGCGGTCGGTGTGATGGACCGGCCCATTCCGGGAGGTCTGCGTATCGAGGCGGTGAAGGGAAATACCGTTTCGACCCGTCCCCCGCACTCCCGGCGCGCATAGATCTTCCACTTCTTGTCGAGCGTTGTGAAGAGCTCGGAATGACGACCCACCGATTCCGCGCTGCCGAGGAAGAGGACACCAGCGGATTTCAGCACCCGGTGAAAGAGCGCCATCAGCCTCTTCTGCATGTCGGGGTTGAGATAGATGAGGAAATTGCGGCATACCAGCAGATCGAGCCTGGAAAAGGGCGGGTCCTTGAGGAGGTTGTGGTTGGCGAAGACGATCATCTCCCGCAGCGCCTTCGACACCTGCCAGCGGTGGCCGCTCTTTATGAAGAAGCGTTTCAGGCGCTTTTCCCCCAGCTCGGCGCCGATGTCGTCGTGGTAGAGCCCGGCCCGGGCCTGGGCGATCGCCGCCTCGTCGATGTCTGTGGCAAAAAGCTGAACCCTGGCGTTAATCTTGTGCTCCTCCAGGTACTCCTGGATCAGGATGGCCATCGAGTAGACTTCCTCGCCAGTGGCGCAGCAGGCGTGCCAGATTCGGACCGGGTCGTCGGGATCGCGCTGCGCAAAGAGCCGCGGAATGACCTCCTGGCGCAGGATTTCGAATGCCTCGGGGTCGCGAAAGAAGCTGGTCACGCCTATCAGGATGTCCTGGCTTAAGGCCTGCGCTTCCAGCGGATTATCCCGTAACAGGGCGATGTACTTACCGATTCCCCCCGTGTCGTGAACCGACATGCGCCGCTCGATGCGGCGAAGGACGGTGTTCGCCTTATAGGAGCTGAAATCGTTGCCGGTTTTCGCCTTAACGATAGTGAATATGGTCTGCAGTTCTTCGTCGAGGGTGGTCGTGCGGCAGGCCCGGGGAGAGAGGGTGCAGGTGCCGCGGGCGATCTCGGCGATCTTTTCCGGAAGCTCTTCCGCCGAGAGCACGAAGTCGGCGGCACCGGTCTCCAGGGCGCTTCTGGGCATACCGGGGCTCGTGGCCGACTCCGGATCCTGGACCAGGACGACCCCCCCGGCTTCTCTCACTCTCCTGACCCCTGCGGCGCCGTCGGTGCCGGAGCCCGAAAGCACCACCGCGACGGCGCGCTCCGCCAGTTCCAGTGCCATGGAGTTGAAGAAGCGGTCGACCGGGTGGTGCGGCCCGGGCGAAACAGCGCGTTCCTCGAGTTTTAACCGGCCGCCGTCCAGAAACAGGTCGAAGCCGCCCGAAAGCACATAGACCGTATTCGCCGCAAGGGGCGTCTCTTCCTCGACCGCCACCACCTCCATGGGGGTGTAGCGGCGCAGGAGCGCCGGGAGGAGCGCCGGGCCCTCAGGCAGCAGGTGCATGATCACCACGTAGCTTAGGCCGCAATCGTGAGGCATCACGGCGAAAAAATGCTCCAGCGCCTCCAGGCCTCCGGCGGAGGCTCCGATGGCCACCACCATGGGAACCTCAGAGCCCGCTCCTTTCGTTTCCAGGGCGGGTTCGGTAGCTGGAACCGGGCGGTTTTTTCCTGAAGATGACTTCCTTTTAGGGGGCATGCAGATATACCTCGGCCGGTTTGAGCATCAATTTACTGTTTAGCGATTGTCGAAGGAGTTTTAGAACGCATTGGGTTCCAACATTAGTTTGCACAGGATTGCTCAACTTTAGGGATGATCTGGCAAGGGGGCATCCTCGCGGGGCATACCTTGTCGAAATGATTTGGCAAAACATCGAGAACGGCAGGCGGTGCCTTGTTTATTAGCACGAGCGCCACAAACTACAGCATTTTATGTCGTTAATAAAGGGAAATATGGCATCTCGTTAAGATCGATCACATTCGACATCGGCACCGTCTTTCTGCCTAAAAGCCGAGTGCATTTGGGGGCACCATCGAGCGGATTAAATGACACTAACCTTGCGTTGGCAAAACCGACAATCGGCTCCTGCGCTAACCGGTGGCAGCTTCAGTCTCATAATTTCTGCAAGTCATGAACTGTCTCCGACTTGCTCCTCCTCCTCTTACTGGTAGTATTAGCAGGTATTAAAGCACATGGTAAATCCAGAGGTTCTATTTTTGCGCATGGGAGATAGACGGCGCTGAAACCGCAATGCCACAGGGAACCTTCTTATACAGAGGTGAATCGCAATGGATTCTCAAGGCCAATCCACCAGACAGGATTACATTATAAGAGCTCATCAACTCAGCATGGACCTCAACGACGTCATAATGCTTATCAATTCAAGTCATGATGTCGATGAAATACTTCGCAAGGTTGTGGAGGAGTCGAGCAAAGCATTAGGCTGCGAGTCGGCGCGAATTGCCATGCGGGAGGATGACAACTGGGTAATCAAGTATGTCAGCAACTTGCCGGACGACCTTCTCGGGCGGTCATTCACCGACGAGGAACTCCCGCATGCGGCACTTGCCATGACAACCGGAAAGCCTGTTGCTATTGATGATGCTTTACATGATGACAGGACGAATACCGAGATGATGGAATCCCTTGGAATCAAGTCGGTTATGGTACTGCCCCTGATTGAGAATAACGTGGTGATAGGCACGCTGTTGTACGGTTACCATACGCGGGCTGTATCCTTTAGGGACGTTGAAATAGATTATGCTGAAAGAATGGCTACAGGGGTTGCCATTGCACTTCAGGATGCCCGCCTTTTCAGGGAATTGCATGAATCTAAAAATCTCGGTGATGTTCTCAACGAGATCGATAACGTCCTCCACTCTACGAAGGACTCCGACGAGATAATGAACAGGATGCTGCAACTGGCAACCGAGGTAATCGGAGCCGAATCAGCGGTCATTTTTTCAAAAGAAGGCGACCGGTGGGCCGTCAAGTATGAATATAAGCTCCCACTCTCGCTCGTCGGACAGACCTTCAGCAACACCGAGGTTAAGCATACAGCCATAACCGCCAGGACCAAAAGATCGTTTGTCGAACAGGATGTATTAAATAACCCGATTATTGATCAGAAATTTGTGGAAATGCTTGGAATACGCTCCCTCCTTGATTTTCCCTTGGTCGTGAAAGGAGAGGTCATCGGCGATCTCACCTTTCATTATCACTCAAGCCCCGTCCCGTTCAATGAGAGACAGGTCGAGTTCGTCCGCAAACTGCAAATCTCGATTTCTTTGGCCCTTGAGAACAGCAGACTTCTCAACACGTCAATACAAAGTGAGTCCAGGCTTAAAGAGACCGAAAAACTCGGCAAGTTCGGTTACTTCAATTACGACGTACACACTCGGAAGACCACCTGGTCAGAAGGGGTGTTTCGCATCTTTGGACGGGACCCGGGGCTTGGCGAACCGACCGAGGAAGAATTTTTCGAACTGTACTCGGTCGATCCGGGGCAGGAAAAAATGCGGGAACTGATAGGAGACAAAAAAAACTGCGAATTCGACGCGAAGATAAAACGCGGTGACCTCACCCTTTTTTTTCATTTTGTCATAAGTTCCCTTAAAGATGACATGGGCGATTTTGCGGCATACTTTGGGACCATTCAGGATATAACCGAACGAAAGCGTGCTGAAGATGCCCGGCGTAAGAGCGAGACGCGCTTCCATGCCATTTTCGACCTGGCTGCGGTCGGCATCGCTCAACTGAGCTTGAACGGACGCTGGATACTGATGAACCAGAAGCTCTCTGACATCCTCGGTTACAGTTTTGACGAGCTGGGAAATATGACCGTGCAGCAGATCTGTCATCCCGAGGATATTGAACCGTATCTGGCGCATATCCGTCGTCTGCACGCCGGCGAGGCTCCCTCCTATGCCATGGAAAAGCGGTATATCTGCAAGGACGGCTCGATTCTCTGGGTAAATCTAAACGTAGCCCTGGTGCGGGATCAGTACGGGGAACCCGAGTACTTGATCGCCATTGTTGAAGACATCAACGAACGCAAAAAAGCTGAAGATGCTTTGCGGGAGAGCGAGGAGCGCTTCCGCCTCATGACCGACTCAGCACCCGTCCTTATCTGGATGTCGGGGGTCGACTCCCTCTGCACATTCTTCAGTAAGCCCTGGTTGGAATTTACCGGCCGAAGTTTTGAACAGGAGCGGGGTAACGGCTGGACAGAGGGGGTCCATCCAGACGACATTCAGCGGGCCACCGATACCTACCTCGCGGCCTTCAACGCCCGCCGAAATTTCGAGATGGAATACCGCCTGCGACATGCCGACGGCGTGTACCGCTGGGTTGCCGACGCCGGCATCCCGCGTTTTATGCCGAATGGCGATTTTTCTGGCTACATCGGGTCATGCTTCGATATCACCGAACGGAAAAATGTCGAGGAGGAGATACAGAAGCTTAACCTCAGCTTGGAAAAGAGGACTGCCGAACTGGAAGATGCCAATAAGGAGCTAGAGGCATTCAATTACACGGTTGCCCATGACCTGCGCCAACCGTTGAACATTATCAACGGTTATTGTCAGGCAATCGAAAAGCTCTGCGGCGACCAACTCCAGGAAGATTGTAAGGATTACCTACGAGAGGCCAACCACGGTACCTTGAAAATGGATCGCCTTATTGACGCCTTGCTTAATTTCTCTCGTTTGGGCCGTATCGAACTGCGCCGGAATGTGGTTGACTTTAGTATGCTGGCCCATGAGGTGGCCAGATCGCTGCGACAGATGGAGCCTGAGCGTCAGGTTGACTTTCGAATCGCCGACGGGATTGTTGCCGATGGTGATTCGGAGTTGCTAAAGGCAATCTTGGATAACCTCCTGGGCAACGCATATAAGTACACCGGTCTGCGTGAAAAGGCGGTCATCGAATTCGGTGTAAAGGATATCGACGGAATGCCGACTTATTTTGTCCGGGACAACGGAGCGGGATTCGACATGACGGAAGCGGCCAAACTCTTCGCCCCGTTCCAGCGACTTTCAGGTGCCGAGAACCAGAGAGGCTTCGGTATCGGTCTCGCAACAGCGGAGCGCATTATCCAGCGACATGGCGGCAAGGCGTGGGCGGAGGGGAAACCGGACAAGGGAGCATGCATCTACTTCACCCTGGCCGCGGGCAAGGTTTCCACCTGATTCGAGGCTTCGCTACCTTGGCATTTTGTAATGCATATTTCAATCGAGGCGAACAGCTCATTGAAATCAAGAGGCTTTAGCAGGTAGGCGCAAACGCCTAACCCCGTGAAGGTATCGAAGATGGCTCTATCGCTGTAGGCCGTCACCACGAAGAAGGTTTTGTCAGCGCCAAGCGATCTGATGGTGCGAACCATTTCAACGCCGTCCATTACCGGCATATTGGCATCGGTTATGACGAGGTCGGGGTTGAACTGCTTGAAAATCTCAATTCCCGTCACACCATTCTCGGCGCTGTAGACCGTGTTATCCGGGAATTTTTTGGCAACCATGCGGGTTATGATTGCTAGCGTTTGTTTGTCGGCTTCCACGGTGAGTAACGAAATAGGTTTGACGGATGCCATCTTACACCTCGATCCTGAGTTCGGCGCCTCCAGCGACGTTCCGCGCTGAGAGACGGCCTCCCATGCTGTTCTCAATAATGTTTTTAGACATGAATAGACCTATACCGGTCCCTTTCCCTAATGCTTTGGTGGTAAATAAGCATCGAAAATCTTGTCCAGGTTTTCCTTGTCGATTCCGCCTGCGTTGTCAGTAATAGTAACCACTGCCCTGCCGTTCTCAGTCCATGAGCGCACCCTTATCCGTGCATTGCTGACGCTACGCTCCATAAAGGCATCTTTTGCGTTCATCAGCAGGTTCAGGAGTACTTGGCCATGCTCGTTGGGATGGCCGTTAGCCTGCGGATCTCCGGAGAAGACTATGTCAATGTCGATATTTTTATTTTTGAAATCCTCATTAATGAGACTGATGCTTTTCGTGATCACCTGATTGACGCCGAACGCCAGTCTTTCCCGGTTCAACAACATGAAATCCCTAAAAACATCGCGAATAAAGCCAGTATGATGCATATGCCGACCAAGTCCCCCGCCAATAAGGCATAGGTGGCACGATTGGAAGCCTCTTTTTGAACGGCGCTGCGAGCCCGGAGCAGTTGCTCTTCTTCAAGTATGGCGAGGCCCACCTCCCCGCGAAGGGCGTCCATGGTATCTTTGCCGACCCCCCTCATTAGAGTGTCCCTGGCGCTTTGGAAACCGTTTGTGGATCGCAAATTAATGGTTTTACCCAATTGTTCCAGCCTTTCCCTGGTCAATGACTCGATGCTTTCCAGCCGCTGTAGCTGGTGAGGGTTTAAGACCCGGCAGGTTTGCCAGGACACCCCTTAGGGTGCCCTGGGCATCACGGTACGGGGCTAAATACATACGATCTCCGGTAATGATGAAGCCGCGCTCTCCTGTTTCAGCGTCCTTAATATTGCTCAACAGGTTACTCAGTTCACCGATGACGCGGTAGGAGTGCGTGACCCGGTTGGCGGCTTCGGAGGCAGCTTGCACACTGATAGCAACTCCAACCAAGGCTTACCGAAATGAGCAGAGAGAGCAGGAGAACCCCGACAATGGCCAGCCTCTCCGGTCTACCGCCACCTGTCGCTGTCATAAGAGTTTCATCCTAATAAAGGGTGAAGTAGATGCTCGCTCCCTGTCCGGTGCCGTCTCAGGCCACATCTTCCGGGATGCCGGCGGATGACACCGGGGCCAGTCTGATGGCGAAATCCTTGCTCGGTTCTGCACCCGGGAGAGTTGAGGGGACTAAGAGCTTTTCCGCAGCTGCCTGGTAGAACCCATGTACCTTGTTGCGAAGGCCATTTTGGAGGAGAACGCAAGCAAAGCTCTCATAGCAGGGCATCCCGGATTTTAGCAGCAAGATCCGTTATAGCAAATGGCTTTTGAATGAAGTTCACACCCTCGTCCAGCACCCCCCGGTTGCCGATCACGTCGGCCGTGTAGCCGGACATGAACATGATTTTCATGACCGGGTAGAACGTTTGCAACCGCTTTGCCAGATCCCTGCCGTTCATTCCCGGCAGGATGACGTCGGTAAGAAGAAGCCGTATCTCGCCCGCATGCTCCTTGGCCAGGGTTATTGCCTGGTTGGGCGTGACCGCTGACAACACCTGATACCCCAATTCTTCCAGCATCATTTTATCAATTAACAAGAGAGCCGGTTCGTCCTCCACTACCAGAACTGTCTCGCCGCGGCCTCGGGGGATCTCCGAAACCTGTTCCCCGCCGGTCGCACGGACCGCGTGGTCCGCGTACTTGGGCAGGTAAATGCTGAAGGTTGATCCCTTGCTCCGCTGGCTATCAACACTGATGAACCCGCTATTCTGCTTCACGATGCCGTACACCGTGGATAACCCGAGTCCGGTTCCTTGGCCCACGCCCTTTCTGGTGAAATACGGTTCGAAAATCTGGTTGAGGGTTTCCTCATCCATGCCGCAGCCGTTGTCACTGACGGCAAGCAGCACATATTCCCCTGCCACAAACTCCCCGGCCACAAACCCGGCATGCTGAGCGCAGCAGGTCTCGTTAATCATGACATTGGCAGTTTTGATGGTCACCTTGCCGACGTCGGCAATGGCGTCCCTCGCGTTGACGCAGAGATTGGCAAGAATCTGGCTGACCTGGACGGGGTCCATTTTGACCGGGCAAAACCCTGCTTCGGGTTGCCAGGTCAGGTCGATGTCCTCGCCGATGAGCCTGCGCAGCATGCTGAGCATGCTTTCCACATTCTGGTTCAGGTCGAGCACCTTGGGGATGATGGTCTGCTTGCGGGCGAACGCCAGCAGTTGCCGGGTAATCTCGGTGGAGCGCACCGCAGCCTTACGGATTTCCTCCAAGTTGACCTGAGCGGGTTGGCCCGGTTCCAGTCTGCTCAGGGCCAGTTCGACATTGCCGAGGATCACGCTCAGCATGTTGTTGTAATCGTGGGCCACCCCGCCCGCCAGGAGACCCACCGCTTCCATCTTCTGGGCCTGCTGCAGTTGGGCCGTCAGTTGGAGGTGCTCGGTGATGTCCCGCCGGACGGCCACGTAGTTGACGATCCGGCCGGAAGGGTCGCGAACCGGCGAGATCGTGGTCTCCTCGGTGTAGAGAATCCCGTCCTTGCGCTTGTTGACGATGCAGCCTTTCCAGGTTCGTCCGCCGGAGATGGTTTCCCAGAGTTTCCGGTAAAACACTTCGTCGTGCTTGCCGCTCTTTAGAAAGCGCGGATTCTGACCGACGGCCTCTTCCCGCAGGTAGCCGCTGGTTCGCTCGAATGCCGGGTTCACGAACTGGATGATCCCCTGGGCGTCGGTCATGACAATGACCTCCCCGGTCTGCTCGATGGCCGCCAGCAACTGGTTGCGCTCTGCATAGGCCTCGGCCTCGGCCCGCTTGTGCGCGGTGACGTCGCGTATGTTGCACTGGATCACCTTGTTATGGTCCACGAGGTAAACGTTGCTGACGAACTCCACGGCGATGGGCCGGCCGTCGATGGTTTCCAGCGGCAGGTCGTCGTAGCGGATATATTCGCTTTCCTGCAGGACCTTGAAGGCTTCCTTGGATGCCGCAATGTCTTTGAATACGCCGATTTCCCAGAGATGTTGTCCGACCATAGCGTCGTAGCTGTAGCCGAGCAGGCTCAAAAGGAACGGATTGACATCTACAACCTTGCCCGTTTCGGCATCGAGAATCAAGATGCCGTCCTTGGCGCTTTCAAAAAGCCGCCGGTAGCGCTTCTCGGAATCCCGCAGTTCCTCCTCGACCCTTTCCTTTCCCCGCAGAGCTTTTTCCAGGATCTCCATTTGCTCAGTAAGTTGGACGTTGCCGAGACAGTGCGGATTTTCCACATTCTTATCCGACATAGTCGTGTCCTCTGCACGGAGTTCCCGTTCAACGTCAAGAGGGAAGTGCGTGTTTATGGCATTAAGATTACTGTTCCATTATGAGCATATTGTTTTGGTCTTGCAAGAAGCCGAAGTGGTCCGTCAGTTCCCTAGGGCCCCGGAGGACCCCCTGGAGAGGCGAGCAATTGATCGGCCAGCGCCGGGAGCCAGGGGAAATTCCCTCCCGAAGAAAAAAGCCAACTCCTGACCCGAGGAAAGATGCCACCCCGCCTGGCGTTGAACCAGGCTGTGGATCGACCTCGAAATTGATGCTTTTCGCCATCCTGACAAACCAACCACATAAATTACATCTCCGCCTTGCCCTCGCTTTGCCCGCTCGTATAAACCGTCATAATGATCTTCGGCATTACTCGCTCAGTATGATTAGCTCGCGATGGCGTACCTATAGCGAAGTCTTTTGTCGAATCGAGACAGATGTATATCTCGACCTATGCCTACTAGAATTATTTTGGCCATTTTGACATGGTTTCTCCCCCGGACCGCGATCCGCCTTTTCTTTCGAAAGCGTGACTCCCTGAGTAAAGGCCTGCAGTCGTTATGGTAATTGTACCCCTTCCCGTCCGGTTTTAGCGCGTTGACGCAGGGAAACCGCTGCCCCGTCCCTGGACGCCTTTAAATACGCCTTCGCGGTGGCGTCCTGCAATACTCTCTTCATCCCCCCCGTCCTAGTGAGCGGCGTTCCCGGCGCCTGGACTTCCCCCTCCTGCACCAGGGATTCGAAGGCCTCCGGGGCGTTTTCCGCGACGAACCTGGCCGCGTGGTCCTCCAGCGCTCTGGTCGCCCGCAGCAGCGCGAGGGGAGGACTCGCCAGGGGATTGGCCACCAGCGTCAGCCCCTCCCCCTCGCCGGCGGTCACCACGGCCGCGATGCAGACTCCGAAGCTCAGGGCCAGCGCCTCCAGTTCCTGCCCGATTTTTTCCAGGATCTCATGCTCCGTCATGACGGCTCCCTCCTTGGCTCCCTGCCGGAAACACGCTACCCGAAAGAGGCCGGGTTATCTCCCGCGCCCTCCCGGTGGCCATTGCCCTTATCTTGGCTGCTGTCTCGGCGTCGTCCTTCAACCGGCGGCGCATGCGCCCGGCTCGGGTGCCTCATTGCCCGGCATGATGTCAAAGTTCTCCTCCTCCTCGTAGTTCACCAAAGGTACTGCCTCGGCCGCCAGGCAGGCCCTCAGTTTTCCCAATGCCTTCGACTCGATCTGGCGTATCCGCTCCCGGGTCAGGCCGCGTTTCCTGCCGATGGTGTCCAGGGTCTCGGGAGTACCGTCGTCCAGCCCGAAGCGCAGCGACAGGATGTTCTTCTCGGTCTCCGTGAGGGTCTCGAGCCACCGGGCCACCTGCCGGTACCGGTCGAGGCTCTCTATTTGTTCCTCCAGCGCCGGGTTCACCCTGTCCTCGATGACGTCGCGCAGTTGAAACTCAGCGTTAGTGCCGACCGGTTGGTCCAGGGAGAAGGTGTTTTTCAAAACCACCAGGAGCCCGTGCACCCGGGAAAGCTCCACGCCGAGGCGCTCGGCCACCTCCCGGGACGCCGGTTCGCGGTTCGTCTCGCGGGTCAGTTCGCGGGTTGCCCGGGACAGTTTGCCGAGGAGTTCGCAGATGTGCGCCGGTAGGCGGATGATGCGCGTCTGGTTCAGTAGCGCCCGCTCGATCGACTGCCTGATCCACCAGCAGGCGTAGGTGGAGAAGCGGCACTCCTTGGAGAGCAGGAAGCCATCCACCGCCCTGATGAGGCCCAGGTTCCCCTCCTCGATCAGGTCGAGAAAGGGGAGCCCCCGGCCCAGGTAGTGCTTGGCCATCCGCACCACGAGCCGCAGGTTGCACACTATCATGCGGTCCCGGGCGGCCCGGTCTCCGCGCTCGATCCTGGCCGCGACCTCCCGCTCCTCCGCGGCGCTTAAAAGTTTATTCTTGTGTATGTCGCGCAGGTAAAGCTTGACCGCGTCCTCTAACGGATCGACCTGAAACCTTTTACTTCCCTCTTCCAGCTCGCCCGGCTCGATCTCGCCGAGTTCCTCGGGTTCGCCGGCATTGGCGTCCCGCTCGGTCTCGAAGCGAACCAGGGTCTCCACCTCCAGCAATTGCGCGCTGTGCATGGCAGTCTCCTTCCGGGTTCATACCGGTGTCTGACTACTACATGGTATAGCGCTGAAAAGGATTGTCAATATCGTTTAGTGTGTTCGGGGTGCGAGGCGGGATTGGAGGACTCTTCCCGGGAAAGCCGGGCTCTCGGTGAACGGGGTAGTGTGACGACCCGTGCTGATATGCGGAGTGGACCCGGCATGATATCGAGGTAAAGAGAGGAGTCGCCGCGAGCGAGGCCGGTTCGCACCTGCCTGATGCAGGGCGGGCGCCGCAGCTGGTAATCGACCGGACTGCATCGCGGGGGGAGGGCGCTGTCAAAGGGCAGGCGCGGCACCTAGAGGGTCCCCAGGAAGCTCCAGAGGTGACGGGCCTTCTTCTTTTGTCCCAGTCGCACCGTAGTCGGCTGCGCCTCGGGGCCGCAGTTCAAGCCCTCCTTCATCCTTTCCAGTTGCCCGATAGGAGGTCCGTCTCAACCTCGCGATAAAAGCCGCAGACCCGCCTGACGCGGTCGTATACCCCGAGGAACTCCTGCTCGCTCGCGGCGTCGCCTGAGACCCGGCTTTCCACCTCACCCTTCAGCAGGGCCACCTTGATCTGATTCAGAAGCACCCCGATTCTCAGATTTTTATCGATTCGCAGTTGTTAGCCGTTCAGTTCATTCAGGCACCGGTTCAGGATTTCGTATTGCCTCATCAAGGGGCTCTCCTTCTGGAAGCCTCTACACTTTTTCCCGGCAGCCGGGCATGGAGGGGAAACGTGAGCAGTTCTGCCTGCTGCATGCCTTCCAGATCGAACCCGGCAGGCACCTGGAGATCGCGGTCTCCGACACCGGAGCCGGGATCGGCAAAGGTGACCTGCAGCACATCTTCGAGCCTTTCTTCACCACCAAGGCCATCGCGAAGGGACCGGCCTGGGCCTCGCCATGGTCTACGGAACGGTCAAGTGCCACCGGGGAATGATCGAGGTCTCAAGCGAGCCGGGCAAGGGAACCACCTTTAAGCTGTTCTGGAGCTAGCCGGCGCTGCGCCGCCGGCGACCGGGGAAAAGAGCCCGGTCCCCCGGGGGTGGGGGGGGCATACTGCTGGTGGACGACGATCCGCTGTTGCGCGACCTCGGTAAGCAGATGCTTGAGGATCTGGGGTACCGGGTGCATCTGGAGGAAAACGGGGAAAAGGCGCTGGAGGTCTACGCAGGGCACCGGACGAGACTGCACTGGTGCTTCTTGACATGATCATGCCGAAAATGGGTGGGAAGGAAACCTTGCAGCGCCTGGTCGAGCGCTACCCCGGGGTCATCGTGCTGATCACCTCGGGGTTTCACCGTGAGGGGAACCGGAACCTGCTGAAGAATCTCGGGGCAAAAGGGTTTCTTCAGAAGCCCTACCGCAGGGAGACTCTCGCTAGGGCCGTGGCGCAGGCACTGGCGGGCGGGTAAGCCGGTCCTGGAAAATGGATTTAGCAGGATATCGACCGGTATCCGCAGCGGGTACCTGATTCACCTTCGCATCAGCCATCAGCGCCATACAGGGAATACTCCACATTGTTTTTCCCGGTGCTTTTGACCTGGTACATCAGCCTGTCGGCCATGGTCACCACGTCGTCGAGTTTGCACTCGCTGTTCCGGTTGGTGACGACTCCCATGCTGATGCTGGTGGGCCAACCGTTACTTGCCGACAATTTTCGGAGGAAGGTGAGCATCCGCTGGGTCGCCACTTTCGCGCCCTGTTGGTCGATTTCCGGGTAGAATATGGTGAATTCGTCCCCACCCATCCGTGCCACGACATCCGTCTTTCTCAGGTTGCCCACCAGGCACGTCACCACCGCCTTTAAAACCGCGTCCCCCTCCGCGTGCCCATACTGGTCGTTAACCTTCTTGAAATCGTCTATGTCCAGATACACCAGCGAGAACGGCTTGCTTTCGCGCTGCAGCCGGACCATCTCGTATCCCACGAGCTCCGAGAACGCCCTCTTGTTGATCGCTCCGGTCAGTGGGTCGGTCCGGGAAAGGTTGCTCTCGATAGCCAGCAGTTCATGTATCCTGGCCTGCATCGCCGTCACTATCAAAAAGATTCCCAGTACCGAGAGTATGTTCCAGGCGCCAGCCGCGAAGCTCAGTTTGACATAATTTCTTGATAAAAAACATGTTGAAAATATTGAGACAAGTATTCCGCCGCGCCTGCCTGCGAACCAGGTGGTAAAGGCTATTGGCAGCAAATAAAAAAAAGACAGCACGAACTCATCCGGAGTCACCAGGTCAAGGATCCCGATGAGTATGCAGCTCACTAAGCCTATGATTGTGTTTATTTTATTGCCGAGCCTGTTAAGATAGGCGAAATATCTGGCGGCGACAGTCTCGAGCCTTGTCATAATGATCACCGGCTGTTTTTAAAGCCACCTGCTCTCAATAGAAGTTCCGGCCCTCTCACTCCCACTGTTTCCAACCAGTCAAGTGAGGGTCGGCATGCTCATATTCTCACATAGTACCGTTCCGTTTCAAGGTGTTAATCGAATGTCGCGCTTCCGATGCCGCGATCCGGGCGCGTCAGGGACACCAGGTATAATGTCTGTTCCAGTTCGAGAGTCAGAGCAGCGGAGCTGCACACGGGCGAGGTCCCTGAGTGCGCCCCGCCTTCAGTACCGGCGGCCTGCATCCCTCATGAGGGTTGAAAATTCCTGAGAAGCTCAAGCTGCTCGACATTGCATTTGGGGCAGATACCGTGACTGAACGTCGCCTCAGAGTGTTCGGTTATGTACTGCTCCAGCATGTTCCAGCTGTCGTTGTCGTCCCTGATCTTCTTGCAATACATGCAGATCGGGAGGATCCCCTCCATCTGTTTCACCCGGTCCAGGCTTTCCTGCAGCTCCTTGATACTGGCAAAGAGGGTCTTTTGCAGGGAGTTCATGCGAAATCCCACTGCCAGCCGCGCCCGCAGTTCGTCATTATCGAATGGCTTGCCGATGAAATCGTCGGCTCCCGAGTCGAGCGCCCTCGACGTAGAATCCTGGTCGCTTCGGGAGGTGATGATGATGGTGTAGTACGGCTTTTCCGGTTGCCTCTGGCCTAGCCGCCGCACGATCTCCAGGCCGTCCACCCCGGGCATCATCCAGTCAAGTATCACCAGCTGGGGATGTTCCGGCTGGCTAAGTACCCTCAAGGCGTCAGCGCCGTCAGCTGTACAAACGACCTCATAGCCCCACTTGGCAAGCAGGGCCTGCAACATCAGGCGTGACGGTGCATCGTCTTCGGCTATCAGAACTTTCATTTTCCGGTTTTCCTCATGCGGTTCCAAATCCCTTCAGTACGTCCTTGGCCTGGTCGAAGCGCAACACCAGCTCCGGCAGCAGTTGCTCCGATTGTGCCATGCCACCGGCCGCCGCGCTTTTTTCGATGGCTCGCGCCGTTTCGTAAAGCTGCAACAAGGAGAGGTTTGCCGCAGCCCCTTTGAGCCTGTGCGCCGACTCACCCAGGGCGCGGGTATCGCCGGCTGTCATCGTGGTGCGGATCTCCGCGAGGTACTCCGGGATGCCGCGCACGAACAGGGCGGCTACCGCGCGGGAGAGTTCGAGGTCTCCCAGGTTGCGTCGGACGAACTGCGCACGGTCGAACACCTCTGCCCGGGCTGAAGCGTTGGGGCAGGGGACGTCTGGCACCGGCCCGGCGCATTCCCGAGGCCCGGGCGCCGCCGCGTTGTCAGCCGGAAGACGGGAGCCAAACTGGGTGTCGACGGTCACCCATTTCTCCAGCACTGCGTACAGGTCGTCGACGTCAAGAGGTTTACTGAGGTAATCGTCCATACCGGCTAACCGGCATTTTTCGCGATCCTCGCTAAACGCGTTCGCCGTAAGCGCGATGACCGGGATGGCATGGTTTCTGACCGCCGAAGCCGGGTCCCGTATGACTGCGGTCGCTTCGTAGCCGTTCATCCTGGGCATCATGCAGTCCATCAGCACCAGTGCGTAATCATTATCCTGCAGTGCCTGCAGCGCCTCGTGGCCGTTTTTCGCCAGGTGCACCAGGTACCCGAATTTGGTCAGGATAGATTTGATAACCATCTGGACAAGACGAAAACCGAAGAACTTTTTGGCATATCTTAAACAAATCCGGCATCTTACGTTTCAGAATGGAAACTAACTAGTCCTCACGGCCGCGATCGGTGAAAACAGTTGCTATCAGCTTAAAACTCCCTTAGAATTAACTCCTACCAACCGACAAGATACATAAGAAGCGGTTTTTTGCCGGTATTTCAGCACTCTCTCTGGCACCGGCACACTTACTAAAGGATTTCTCGACATGAACAGACCAAAACGCGCCAGCAGAAACCAGGACTGGTCCAGCCAGCAAACCGGCAGGCCGCCTGCCTGCCTGGAGGCAGCCGACTGTCCCGAGGCGGGTTCGGCCGCGCCCGGTTCCATCGCGGGCTACCTGCACCGGCCAACAGCCGCGACCGCCGCCGCTCCCAAGCGGAGGGGACCGAACGAGGGGTGATTGCCAATAAGGCGGCCGTCACCCCTCTCGCGGAGCCGCAATTTATTTCTACAAATATAAGTTTAGTTTAGATTGAGCTTACCGGATTGAGGCCGTACGTGTTTTTTCCCGGCTAAGTTGATATTTGACACTTGTAATTAATTTCTGCAAATGGTACGGTTTGCCAGACTTATGCATGCCAGTCCTATCCGTCATTTACAGGAGTCTTTATGGGCAACAAACCATTGCGCGATTACCCTTGTTATCGGTGCCTGTGCATAGGCAACCAGGACTTTTGCACCTCGGCCTTTAGTGTCAGAGACGACAACTGCGAACTCAAAAGCTGCAAAGAACCTAGGAAAGGTATGGACATAATCAAAGCCCCTGAGAGTCAATAAAGCTTTCTAGGCTATGAGACATGCGAGCATTCACACACGACCATCACTATCGCATTACGAGCCTTATGGTCCATATCAAACCTCGGTCCTGAACCCCGCACCCCCTCCAGGCATTGCGCAACAGTCAACGTGCCCACCCATGCTTTTTTCAAAAAGGCCCACAGAATTATCTATCATTAATTACAGATTTATCAAATATGACAGTTTGTTCTATTGCCCCGCATACGCGGCATGTCCATTTTAACTCGTCTATTAAATCACTTACTCTCAAAGACCTCTTTGGCACCTTAATTGCTATCAATGTTTAGTCAGGATCATTAAATTTCGGATGAGGGTACAGGAGGAGTTATGTTTGTTAAAACGTGTGGGAAAAGGAATACCAAAATGCTCGAGTCAAATAATTGCAGGGTTGAGCATAAAATAGATGACTTGTGGATTTGCTCAGTAGCAGGCACGGCAGCCCCTTGCCCTTATTCTGTAATCTATAAATCGGAAAAATATTGTTTACATGGAAACAATATGAATTTTGCAGTCTAAACAAGAAAAATGTCACACAGATATCCTCAGATTTTCGACATACTCCTGGGCATTTTGATCATCTATTCCCAGGGCCCCGTTCTTGCGGGTTCTCCGGTAGGCGTCACGTAGCATTTCAAACCCATGAGTGGCAGCGGGAGGTTGGAAGGCTTTTAGCTTGAGTACGTCCTCGTCGGGGGACTTGGGCGCCCGGCTAACCTTACCTGTGGTCTTCTTGGCGTCGGGAAGCTTTAACGCAAAGACGCAGGGAACGTCAGAATAACCCGAGTGTCAGGCTTGTTTCCCTGTGGTACCCGGGTTGCTGCTCCTGGCGATTTTGCCCTCTGCGTGATATCCTTTGATTCTCCTCGTTTCTCAGCGGAATCCCCGGTTTTACCTGGCCCGATGACTTCCGCCAGGGCCTCGGCGACGGCGTTCAGGCAGGTCTGCCTGCCAAAACTGCAGAGGATTCCGGAAAAAGCCTTCACGGCGTCCTGGGGATCCATCCCGGAGCGGAGGGCATAGGAGACGATCTTGGTGATGCCGTCGAAGATCGCCGCGCCGCAGTACCCGGCCTTACCGAAACGGACGAAGAGTTCCAGGGGGCGGCCGGCCTCGTCGGTCGTAATGGTTATGAAAATCTTCCCGCAGTGCAGGTTGGTGTCCATCTGGTAGGTGATGCCTGGCAAGGCTTTGGGGCGGGTGCGCTTAGCGGGCATGGCGACGTCCTCTCGTTATTTAGCCATAAATAAAGTGTAAAACTTGTAACCCGAAAGAGCGGGGTTGTAAAGGAGGTGACAGGGGCGCGCGTTGAATAGTAGCCGGGGCAGGCTGAGAGACCGTCTGTTACCGGACATAAAGAGGCAAGCCTAATTAAGGGTTGCTTTAAGTGCATCAAATGAGTAACATGCTGCCGCAACAAGATATGAGCGTCTCTGAGGCCCGAAATCGCATGAACACGGGAGGGTAAGTGGGCATTATGCCGAAAAGAATACTCATTGCCGAGGATCAACTGGGAACACGGGAAACATTGATTAAATGTGCCGAAAGGAAAGGATACGAGGTAGTCGCAGTCGCTAACGGAGTCAGACTGGTGTCCCTCGCATCGGAAAGAGATTTTGACGTGGTCATTACTGACTTAATAATGCCGGATTTAAACGGGGTAGCCAGCATAAACATCTTGAAATTCAAGGGGATTACAACTCCTGTTATAGCTTTAACCGGTTTATCACCTGAGGACACCGAGCCTTTCCAAAATAATTTCACTAAGATTTTCCACAAGCCCATTAATATAACTGAATTGTTCGCATATGTGGAAACGCTGCTGGGGAAAAGTGCCGGTGCTCTAGTTTGATATGCTGAAAATTATTAATGTAAATCTATAAACATCAGTAACCTGATTCACTCTACTGCAGATTCCTTCGGTGGCCGTTATCTAAAGACAGCTTTGACGCACAGCACAACAAAATAAACCAGCGACAGCGGAACGACTAAAAGCCCGAATACCGGTGTCCACGACACCAAAGAATCGCCCAAAGTTATGCTATTCTTTGATGCCGTCTTATATTCCCAGAGAGCCCACCCGGCAAAAAGCGCCGAGTATACCGACATCAGCTGTAGCCAGGTAGCGCCATAAACGGCGGCCAAAATGGGCAGGAGGATGGGAAACCATTTCATAACTCCTCCCCGGGAGCGAAAAGTTACCGGTGTGTACCACTTGCACTACTGTTCTCTTATGGGTCAAGAATAACAGCGGGATGAGTAAAGGCAAATTGATATGTCGGGAGGCGGGTCACCCCCGCCGTTCCACGCCACCGTTTGCATACGATTCCCTACCCGGCGGTTCCTGTCCGCACGTTTTCCGCTGTTATGCTTTCTTCCCTGAAGCCCCAGGGAGCCGACTCGAAGATTGGGGGGGTTAGCGGCCTCGAACCCTGCCCCGCCTCAACCCCCAAACTTACCCATTTTACCTTCCTGACACCCACCCAAGTCGAGGACATTCCAACTGGTCGCCGGCCCTTGCTTTGAGCAACGGAAGGCGGGGTTCCCCTTGGCGATGAGCACCAAAATGGTGGTGTTATAAATCCCCGGCATTTGTCTTTAAGTATTGATCATTAGAAAATCATGTGTTAGGTCTTAATAATACTTACCGTTTCGAAGAGGGAGATGCCAATGGCAAAGATGTCAATCGAAGATTGGAAGAAGCTTGAGCAGGCTATGGGGGTCATTGAAACACCATCCGGCATCGGTTCAATGCTGTTCAAGATGCTTGAGGATTCCGGGTATAAAGCCGAGGAGATGCTCACGGTGGCACAAACCTTGTTAGGTTACGCGAAGGCTGACACTCAGACCCCACCGCCAGGAAATACCCGGAGTCACCATAGGAGCCATGGAGGCACACTTTAACCACTCCGCGTCCGAAGGCACACTGCCATAGCAACAGGAATCCCAATCCTGTCTATGCGGCTCCAAAAATAGCTAATTTTTTATCATTTTTACCCTGAGTGGCAGTTTGCGCAGCTATTACTGCCCGCCCTATGCCACTTTATTTCAGGCAAGGACATCTGCCACCAGGATGTGCGGCATTTAGCATACCAGAACAGGATGAGGGCGGTGTGCACCTTGGATGAGGCAACAGGCTGTCGGGAAGGGAAAAGGCCCCGATGGACCAAGACGAGATCATAACGACCAAGGGGAGGATACCATGGAACGCGGAGAACGCCCGTGGGGGTCATACACCGTCCTTGACGAGCATAAGGGCTACAAGATAAAACGCATCGAGGTGCAGCCGGGCCACAGGCTGTCGCTGCAAATGCACCACCACCGAAGCGAGCACTGGGTCGTGGTCTCGGGCATCGCGCGGGTGACCTGCGGCGAAACGGTGAGCATCCTCAATGTCAACGAATCGACCTTCATTCCGATGGGGGCCAACCACCGACTGGAGAACCCCGGTGTTATTCCTTTGGTCATCATAGAGGTACAAAACGGAGAGTACCTGGGCGAGGACGACATCATACGCTTCCAGGACGATTACCACCGCCTGGACAGCGACGCGGAAGCAGACCCCCTAAGCGAGCTTGACGAAGCCCAAAAAGTCCGTTAAGTCCCGCGCACCCAAGGTATTACCCAGCTTTCTGCTGTTTAATGTGCCACTTAAGGGCGTTGCCCCAGGGTGTGAATGGGGAAAAACTCCCGCCCAAGACCCCGGACCGCATTGAAATTGATCCATCAAACTATATAATAATAATCAGGCAGGTCATACCGGGTTACGTGAAGAGGGGGGTCCATGAAAGAAAGTACGAAAGACCGTGCGGAAGGCACTTTCCATCAGGCCAAGGGCAAAGTAAAAGAGACCGTAGGAAAGTCCGTTAACAACCCCAAAATGGCTATCGAAGGACATAGTGAAAAAATCGCAGGGAAGGTCCAGGAGAAGGTAGGACAAGGCAAAAAAATCCTGGGTAGATAATTGGATTCCGGAACTTCGCTGGGTTCACACCAGACACTTTTTATCGGGTTTCCGCCCCGTTTCAGCTCTGCTGACTTCGGGGCTTTTTGTTTGGAGGTGCCAAGCTAAACCCGACGACTGAGCGGCAGGGGCACAACGGTGGCGGCGGACGACGGACCCCGGCGCAGCAAGGCAGTTACCGCCTCGTACTTTGGGTTAGCAAGACCGTGAACGCATAAAATAGGCTAAGGGGGGTAGCCAACTAGCTCCTCGTAGTTTGGTGGCCCCAATTATATCCATGCGTTACATCTACTTCAGGGGTAAGGGCCCAGCGCCTGAATGCACGGGAAAAGCTCTCCGACACCGGATCAGGCACTTCTTCAGGCGGGAGAGCAAGCCGACCACCGGGCCCCCGGGCAACCAGGCAGAGCCGCCACGACCCGGTCGCGACCGCTCTCCTTTGCCTGGTAGAGAGCGCCGTCCTAGGCTTTCAGCAAAGAGACCGCCGTGGCGCCGTCCTCCGGGAAGGTGGCGACCCCTAAACTCGCGGTAAGCCTCCCGACGCCCGGCCCCTGCGCACCCGGGAATATCTCGCGAGCGACTTCCTGGCGGATGCGCTCCGCCACGAGCTTTCCCTGCCGCTTGGAGGTACCGGGAAGGATCACGCAGAATTCCTCGCCACCAAAGCGAGCCAGGGTATCCATGTCGCGCAGGGTGCCCTGGACGAGCTTTGCGATGGCAACCAGAGCCTCATCCCCGGCAAGATGGCCGAACCGGTCATTGTAACCCTTGAAATGATCCAGATCGAGAAAGAGCAGGGTGAACTCAAGGCCCTGATGCTGACTGCGGTTCAGCTCCTCCTCCAGTCTCTGGCTCAGGAACCTTCGGTTGTAGGTACCTGTCAGGGGATCGGTGCAGGTGAGCTGCTCAAGCTGGCAGATTTCTTCCCTCACCTGGCTGCGTTCGATCAAAAGGGAGGCGAAGGCGCAGTAGGTGGTCAAGAGCGTCAGGTCCGCCGCATTAAAGTTCGTCGAATCCGCCTTATCGGAAAGGTTCAGGACGCCGAGCACCTTGTTGTTCAGTTTGAAAGGGAGTGAGAGTAAAGACTTTGACTGGAAGCGGGGCCGGTTACGCCTGGCGGTGCGGGGGTCACTTTCCACATCGCGCACCAGCAGTGCGCCGCCGCGCTGTGCCACTCCCCCGGCTATTCCCGTCCCAAGCGCCACGGCGAGATTGCGCACGACTTCGCTCCCCGCTCCCCTGGCCCGGACCACCTGCAGGTGCCTGCCATCCCTGCCCATCAGCATGACTGAGCCCTGACAGGCGCCCGACAGGTCGGCTGCGCCGTCCAGGATTTTTCCGTAGAGTTCTTCCCGGCTCTCCGAGCGCTCCAGGGAGCAGGAGAGTTCGGCAAGGCGGCTGGAGAGCTCGCCTTGTTCCGCCCGTTCGCGCTCCAGCCCGAGGGCGAGCAGTCTGGCCGCCATCCGGCAGGTGATCAGCTCGACTACCAGCAGATCGTCAGTCTCCAGTTCACAGTCGAAAAGGCAGGCAAAGCCCCAAAGTTCACCGCAGGAAACGAAGGGAAAGCTGGTAACCGAAAGAGCGCCGGAGCCTTCGAAGAGCCGCCGCAGGGGACCTTTGAGGCGCAGGGGCCTTCTCACCCGCCGGGTGCCCAGAAAAGCCGACAGGACCCTTGGGGAAAGGGCACCGGCTTCCAGAGGTACTCCGTCCCCGCCGATGGCCGAGAATCCGGGCCCCTCCTCCCGGCGCCAGCCCAAAACGAATGCCGTCCGGGGGAAAAACGAGCCGAACAAGCGGCGCGAAACCGAGACCGCTTCGACAAGGGACTGCGCGGCATCTATCAGGGCAAGGTACTGGAGAATTCCGACGCCGGGGCCGACAACGGCCGGGGCAGACAGTCCTTCACGAGGCGCCATGAGCGCTACGCTAAGTGCCGAACCCGATACCAGGTCGGGTTTCGTCGGCATTGCCGCCCACCGGCAGTCTTCGGTATCCTCGCCCATAGAGCGCCCTCCCCCACTCATTGAATCAACAGCCGGCCGGCACTGGAAACGTAAAACCTGACAGCTTCGGCCGTCGACCACCTCGGCCCATACCTGTGAGGTCCAGCGAGGCTCGGTTGCACCCGGGCAAAAGCCTCAAACTGTCACGCGCAGTTCGCAAAGCTTTTGCAAAACGAATTTTAATCATATAATTCTTACAATGTAAACACTTATTCGCCAAACGTATGTCACAAGGAACCTTTTTCTGCCTTAGCGCAATATTGCCGAAAGAGTGGGCAGCAGGAAAACCTGCGATTACCCAGTGCCTATGCTTACGCCGGCAAAGTCCCGTGCTTGAAGGTTTGTTCCCGTCTTGAGTGTGACACATGGGCAGGCGAAGGAAGCGCCGCTGGTCAAATCCGCTCTTCTTTGCGGATTTCGGCGGCGTACAAGTTAGCAATGTGAGGCTTTGCTCCCGACTGGAAAGGCTTGCAGGACCCAATCTTACGGGGGCAATCGTTAAGCCCGCTCGTGTTTGCCGGTTGCAGCAGTGTCCTTGTCGGTGCTGAGGTGGTCGGAGTTGGCCCGGAGGGCTGCTGCCCAAGGTGTCGACGTACCCGGTGGAGCGCTTAAAATTTGACCATTTTGGCGCCACTTCAATCTTTTAAGATTGCCATTTTGGCGCCAAGCAGATATAATTTTGTTACATCGCCGAGTCCCAGGACCCGCGAGCTGAGGAGGAAGATATGTCAGCTGCAACTGCACTGGCCGTTAAAGAGGAACGGGAAGCCCGGATTCCCGCCCGCATGCCACAAGTTGTCTACGAGAAGATTACCGAAGCGGCAGCTTTGCTTGGATCGACGCTTAACCAATTTTTGGTATCTGCCGCCCTGGACAAAGCAAATGCAGTACTGGAACAAGAAAGGGTGATAAATTTGAATTTTAAATCCGCCAAGATCGTGCTCGATTTAATAAGCAATCCACCCGAGCCGAACGATGCTCTTAAGAGGGCAGTGCAGAAAAGGAGTGAATCGCTTGCAAATCCAGACACTGGGAGCAAGCCATGATCGCAACGCCTTTGATTGTGGGACTGCCGAACTAAACATATTCTTAAAGACCATGGCAAAGCAGGCCGGCGCAAAGAGAATGAGCCAGACTTTCGTCCTCACCCGCACCGCTGAACCTGCCAAGATTATCGGCTATTTCTCGCTGACGATCTGCCAGGTCAACATTGAAGAGGTACCCGAAAGGCAACGAAAAAAATATCCGCCCCAGCATGGTCTTCCTGCCATCCGTCTGGCCCGCTTAGCCGTTTCGCTTTCGGAACAGAAAAAAGGCCTCGGTGGAATCCTACTGGCAGATGCAATGCTTAAGACCGCCGTTGCCGCCGAACTCGTAGGGGGGATCGGCCTTTTTGTCGACGCAAAGGACGAAAACGCCAAAAAATTCTACCAGCATTACGGGTTTGTCGTCACCAACGACGCCCGCCCCATGCAGCTCTTTCTACCCACGGCTTCACTTCCAAAAGCATGACGGTAAGACGACTAGTCGGGCATCCCCCCCGCTAGTCGTTTCAGCTGCCTCCTGCCACAATCGCCTGAAACGCTGCGTGGCCGACATTCCTCAACTCAGATATTCTTATCCGTTAGACCTCCAGGGCCTCCTGGTGGATTTGTCGCACCGCTGGTGAGACTTTCGCCGGGTGGAGCACGGCACGCTCGAAGAGTGCCAATCTGAACTGCCGCTCAAACCCGCTTGCCCCATTTCTCCTTTATCGCCTGCCGCAGGTAAAACTCCCGCTCCTCCTCCCGTTTGCTCCGGCTGAGGATAATGAGGTTGTGGGTCCAGGACAATTGTCTCACCAGGGGCGAGACTTTTTCACTCCCCTGGTAGGTTTCGTAAAACTGCCGCATGCGAACCAGGTTCGGCCGGGTGAAGCCCCGCAAGCCGGGCTGGGTGTGCGCGATGTGGGCGGCGAGCTGCAGCACCATCCCGTCCCCCATTCGGCGCTGGCGACCTTGCGGCTGATGTCAGTAGAAACAAAAGCCGCACCCTCGGATCTCCTTGGGCGCGGCTTTTTGTTTGTGGTAACGGAAAGGTTCCCCCTTACAAGGTTTCCCACGAGCTAAGCTGCACTACCGACGGTCATCATGCTCCCCGCGGTGCTCGCCACCGTGATCACCACGGTACTCGCCTCCACGTCCGCCGCCGCGATCACCTTCACGCCCACCATGATCCCACCAAATGCAGCCGGATAGCATGGTCGTCACCAGAAGCATTAGCACTGTAAACTTCAAGGTTATTCTCATTTCCGTTCTCCTTTAGGTCGTTGATTCCCTGGGTCCATGCGAGGGCGGCTACCCGAGACCAGCAATCTTATGCGCCAGTATCGGATAGCCGCTCAATATCAGAGTAGTTTACCTGCTGAAAGCAACCTATCGTTCACGCCCTTCTTCTCTGCATTCACCGCCACGCTCATCATGGCGCTGCTCACGTATTTTCTGCCGTTCCTCACGGGCGGAGCAGCTTTCATGTCATAACGCTCTTCACGGACTTCTGACACAGGGGTGAAGCGTTTCGTAGTGACCCCGATCTTTTGAATAGACACGATATTCACGGTCGCGGAATTCTTGGATTTTCGCGATCTGCGGAGTTCAGGCGGAAGCTCACGATGCCGAACCTTGATCCAGCTTCCACCATACGCCGAGGTCTGATACCAACCGCCACCTCTGAAGACGTAGCAGATGCCATTATTGTAAAACATATCATATGGTACACCAACAGCAACGCCGAAGCCCAGTTCAGCGGGGTAGATGAAGTCCGGCGGTTGCGAGATTGCGATTGCCGGTCCACCTACCTTGATTTTGAAAGAGATACCACCAACTTGAGCCATTAAAGCTGTCTGGACCAATCGAGGGCTAATAGTTTTCTTGTAATGCCCCCTTGAGTAGTTATGTGCTGTGCAGGAACTGAAAGGCAAAAGCGATACGGCGGTTACGCTTGCGCTCTGTGCTGCGCTCGGTGGCGGCTTTGGTCCACGTTGTGGGGTTGGAAGGGTTGCGGGGAGGCTCCCCGCTGCCTCTCAGTGAAGCCGATACGCGGTGGCTCGTTCCCGCTGGCGCAGTATCAAGCGGGAACTGCCGACGCGGATGGGGTGGGAGCGGGAAAGCTGCCGGGCGCTTTTTGCCAGGCGGATTTGGTCTACTTCTGCGGGGGTGAAAGGGTGCAGGGAGAGTATCCCCGCCATCACAAGTAGCTGATCAATCGATCCAATCTCTTATTGGCCCAGGAACAACTTTTGATGAAATCCGCGTCGATCCGCTCAATCCGCGTCATCCGCGGTCAAAGGCTGTCCTTCGTTTATGATCCGTTTTTATCCTTGACCAATCCGTCTGTCACGAGGAACCGTTGCTGCCTTAACGCGGAACCGCCGAAAGAGCGGGCCGCAGGAAAACCGGCAATTACCCAGAACCCTGTTCGCGGGCAGTGACCTGAGCGGCAATCGCGGGCGTTCTCAGTGGCGCAAGCAAAAGGACCTCAAGAAAATGTCAGATTTGACTTTCATTTTTAACTATATACAATGAGAAGTCTCTTTACTGACAAATTTTTTTCCGGCTGGCAACGAGGATAGGAACTCACGGTAACAGCAGGGAGGAAGAACCAGTGCCGCCGTCGCTCCCCGGACGTGATCCCGAGGTAAATCCAGATAGCCCAAAGGGAGCACAGACACCACCACTTACGCTGCCAGAGCAACAAGCGACAGACTTTCCCTTTGGTAAGCAGGTGGAGCTAACGATAGAGTAAAACAGAAGGTATACCCAGTTGAGACAGTATGATTTTTTGATCTCAGTGCTTGGCAGGAGTCCTGCTAAGCCTTCCTTTCATTTTTCCGAAACGGCGGATTAACAGGTTCGCTTCAGTTTCCCGGTAACAAGCCGCAGGAGCATTGCAATGGAAAACGAAGAACTGTCAGGCGAGACGGACCCCCTTTCCCAGGGCATCGAGCAGGAGCCCGGCGCGCCTGACCTTGACGAGATCGAGGGTGGGGAACTGCCCGAGTCCGGCGAGGAGGAGGCAATCGAGCTGGCGGCCGTCGAGCATTTCGATGACGCCATCAAGATCTACCTGCGCGAGATACAGAAAACGAAGCTTTTGAGCGCCGGCGAGGAGCGGGAGCTGGCGGCGCGGGTCGATCTCGGGGACCGGGCCGCCCGGGACCAGATGATAGTTGCCAACCTGCGCCTGGTGGTGAGCGTCGCCAAGCGCCACCTGAACCGGGGCCTCCCCTTTCTCGATCTGATCGAGGAGGGGAATCTCGGGCTTATCAAGGCGGTGGGGCGTTTTGAAGTCTCCCGGGGGTTTCGCTTCTCCACGTATGCCACCTGGTGGATCCGGCAGTCAATCGACCGGGCGCTGGCCAACCAGGCGCGCACCGTCCGGTTGCCCGTCCAGATCTCCGAGGGCATCACCAGGATGAACAGTGCGACCCGCAAACTGGCGGCGCGGTTGAACCGCGAGCCGAGCCTCAGCGAGGTGGCCGACGCCCTCGGGGTGGAGGTCGCCTACCTGCGCAGGCTTTTAGTGCTCTTGAAGAAAACCAGTTCCCTCGATCAGCCCATGGGCGAGACCAACCAGCTCCTGAGCGACAGCGTCGAGGACTGCGCCTCCGTATCTGCGGAGACTCTCATTGAGGATCTCAACAAGTATGAGCAGGTTTTAAGGTGGTTTGAGACCCTCTCAAGCGAGGAGAAAACCATCCTCAACCTGCGCTTTGGCCTGGATGACCAGGCCCCGCAGACTCTGGAAACGATAGGAAACAGCTTCGGCGTCACGCGGGAGAGGATACGCCAGATAGAGAAAAGAGCACTGGAAAAGATTAGAAACAGCATGGATGACTCCGCCGGTCCCGGAGCGTTCCCCGCGCCGGACAAAGACGCGAAAAAACCGCGCTGCTATACCCTAGAGTATCAAGCCGAGGTGGTCAAAAAGGTGCGGGAGCGGGGCCTATCCCAAGAGGCGGGCGCGAAGCAATTCGCCATACCCAAGAGCACTCTGGGGAAATGGATGAAGGCGTCGAATCACGAGGCTGCGCCGGACCGGCTGGACTTTCAAGGCACGGGTAGTACAGCCGAACCCGGCATTTAATCACTTTAAGGTTCAGCGCGGCCGAGTCTCAGGCAGGAGCCGGGGAGGTTTAACTTTATAAAAGAGCCGCCATCTCGGTATCTCGGGCGGAGCTAACACCTCGCTCTTGGCAAATGCTCGCGCTCCGGCGGGATGCCGGAGGGAAACAAGGTTTGACATGCAAGGAATGGGACCAAGCGAGCGGCACGGATCCGCGCTCACCATTTCAACATGACCCAAGCAGAGGCGGGCCGCAGGGACGCGCTGGTTTGAGGAGGCTTACAGGTGGAAATCGAAGCATTGCCGGACGAAATCGAACTGGAACCGAACGCTCAAGAGCTCGCCGAGATCGGCGCAGCCGAGCCGGACGAGCCCGAAGATGAGATCAAAACGGTTGCGGCCGAGCAATTCGAGGACGCGGTCAAGATCTACCTGCGCGATATCCAGAAGCACAAACTGTTAAGCGCGAAGGAGGAGAGGGAGCTCGCCGAAAAAATCGAGGTCGGCGACCAGGCCGCCCGGGCAGTCATGATCGTCGCCAACCTGCGGCTTGTGGTTAAAATGAGCAAGCGCTACCTGAACAAGGGCCTGCCTTTTCTCGACCTGATAGAGGAGGGAAACCTGGGTCTCATCAAGGCGGTGGACCGCTTCAAGCTCTCCAAGGAGTGCCGTTTCTCAACCTATGCCTCCTGGTGGATCAGGCAGTCGATCGGGCGGGCTCTGACCAACCAGTCGCGCACCATCCGCCTTCCGGTGCATGTTTCGGAACTCCTCGGGAAGATGGCACGGGCGAGCCGCGAACTGACCTGCGAATTGGGCCGGGAGCCGACAGGCCAGGAGGTGGCCGACCGCCTCGACATTGAGGTCTCCCGGGTACACGGGCTCCAGGTACTTTTGAAAAAGACCCTCTCCGTCGACCAGCCGATGGGGGAGAATGGTGAATTTTTCCTAAGTGACGTCATCGAGGACACGGCGAACCTGGCGCTGGATGAACAATTCGAGAACCTCAACAGGTACGAGCTGGTTTCCCGTTGGTTTGAAACCCTCTCCGGCAGCGAAAAGAAGATCCTGACGCTGCGCTTTGGTCTGGATGACACTCCCTCCCAGACCCTGGATACCATCGGCCAAAGCTTGGGCGTGACGCGCGAGAGGATCCGCCAGATCGAGTCGAAGGCATTGGAAAAGCTGAGGACACTGATGACAAGTGAAGACCGGCCAGCGACGCACCAGGCGGAGCGGGAGGATTTCGATATCATGCCGTCCCAGGGAGAGGACAGCCCGGCTCACCCCGTCGATCCGATACAAAGCGCTGCGTGATTTATCCCGGACCCAATGTTGGCGAGCGAACCAGCCGGGGCACTTCCCTGTCGGGACTCAACGCCTGCATAAGGAAATTCGGTTCCATCGGCGAATAAAGGAACAGCGCTTCCCCCGAACCCGCCCGAAGTGATATTGACAATCCTTTTCAGCGCCGTACCATGTAGTAGTCGGGCACGGGTAGCACTGGAAGGAGACTGCCATGCGTAGCGCGCAATTGCCGGAGGCGGAGGCCCTGCTTTACTTGGAGACCGAGCGAGACCCCAATGCCGGGGAACTCGCGGAAATCGGCGAGATCGAGCTGGGCGAGTTGGAGGAGGAGTGCAAAACGGTTCAAGTCGAGCCGGGCGAGGACGCGGTCAAGCTCTACCTGCGCGACATACACAGGAATAAACTTTTAAGCCGCGAGGAGGAAAGGGAGATCGCGGCCAGGATCGACCTCGGGGACCAGGCCGCACGAGACCGCATGATAGTGTGCAACCTGCGGCTTGTGGTGCGGATGGCCAAGCGCTACCTTGGCCGCAGCCTCCCCTTTCTCGACCTGATCGAGGAGGGGAACCTGGGTCTCATCAAGGCGGTGGACCGCTTCAAGCTCGCCAAGGAGTGCCGTTTCTCCACCTACGCCACCTGGTGGATCAGGCAATCGATCGAGCGGGCGCTTTTGAACCAGTCGCGCATCATTCGCCTCCCGGTGCACGTGTGCGAACTTCTCGGCAAGGTGTCCCGGGCGACCCGCGAACTGACGCGCGAGCTGAACCGCGAACCGGGGCCCCAGGAGGTCGCCGAGCGCCTGGGTGTGGAGCTTTCCCGGGTGCACGGGCTCCTGGTGGTTTTGAAAAATACCTTCTCCCTCGACCAGCAGATTGGGGATAACGAGGATTTCCAGCTGGGCGACGTCATCGAGGACACGGCAAAGCCAGCGCTGGAGGAACAAATGGAGAGCCTCGACCGGTACCAGCAGGTGGCCCGGTGGCTCGATACCCTCACGGGCGCCGAGAGGGATATCCTGAAGCTGCGCTTTGGCCTGGACGACGGCGCTCCCGAGACCCTGGAAACCATCGGCCGGAGCCGCGGCCTGACCCGGGAGCGGATACGCCAGATCGAGTCGAAGGCTTTGGAGAAGCTAAGGGCCTGTCTGGCGGCGGAGGCAGTACCTTTGGCGAACTACGAGGAGGAGGAGAACTTCGACATCATGCCGGGCAATGAGGCGCCCGGCGCGCCCGCGGGCCAAGCGCCGCCCCAAGGGTGACGCCGGGCAAGGAGCCCAGGAGGCAGCCGTCATGACGGAGCACGAGACCCTGGAAAAAGTCGGCAAGGAGCTGGAGGCGCTGGCAGCAAGCCACGGCATCTGCATCGCGGCCGTGGTGAGCGTCGGCGAGGGGGAGGGGATGACCGTCCTGGCCAACCCCCTGGCGAGGCCTCCCCTCGCGCTATTGCGGGCGATCGCGGCGCTGGAGGAACACGCAGCCAGGTTCGTCGCGGAGAACGCCCCGGAGGCGTACCAATCCCTGGCAATGGAGGGGGAAACCGGTGCGCCGGGAGCGCCGCTCACCAGGGCCGGGTGGATGAAGAAGGGGTGAAAACGGGAAGGAGAGGCGGCACAGACGGCCCGGGGCTTCGCTCTGCTCCTGCGCACGATGAAAAGGCCTGTCACAGACGGCCGGCGCAGCGTTCGCGAAAGCCTTCCGGCCGGGATAGGCGTGACCGGGAAAGCTGCCAGGCGGAGGGTGGACCGGCGGCTTTGGTCCACTTAGTATGGTCTCTCCTGCTGCCCGCTTCTCACCCGAAGCGGGGGTAATTCAGATTGCGGCACTCTCCTCCTGACTTAAGGCGGTCTGGAACAAGAGGAGCCTGACCGAGTACTCTTCGACCAGGCTCCTCTTTGATGCGAGTATCCCGTCCGAGCGACGGGAGCACGCCACGCTCATTACCAGCCAATGATCTGGACCATGGTCACTACAGCGGCCAGGGCCGTCAGCAGGATAACCGCAAACCGGCCGGCAGGATATATTGCCGCCGGCTGCGGCCCGACAGGTAAATCGTGCCTTAGTACCCTTAGTAGGTCGAGATCCCCTCCCCTGTTCTCCCGCCTCAACATCTTCGATCACCTCCTGCGGCTGTCATCTTCCGCACAACAATGATAACACCGTCCAGACGGGTTGCCAGAGCCCGATACATGGCGCCAGGTCCGGCGGTTTATTCTTTCCTGTGATTCTCCTTGGCGTTAGCCTGCTACTGAGGACGGCGCCATTTGTGATGAAAATACCGGAGGCATTGTGGTTTCCCGGGTTTGGCCTGCCGTATGACGCTTGGACCTCGCTTGGACCCCACTTTCTGCTGTCCATCGGCTTTCCTGTCAGCCCGCAGTGCTAAAAACGCCGGGACGGTGAAATGCCCAGGCGACTTCGGTTACGCTTCGCTCTGTGCTTACACACGGTAACTACCATTAGAGCGAAATGAGCGAAATAAGGGCTATCAAGGGCCCTTCTTCTTCGGTGGCGGGTTCAGCCACTGGCTTGACGGAAAATAAAAAAACCCCGCTACCCAGGAGGGACGAGCGGGGCAAACTTAAGTAGGAGATTCGATGTAAGTATCTGGTGAGATGGTAGCACAGTTTCTTGGCCTGGCAAGAGGACTCGATTCTCGGTGCGGGCGCCCCCTGCCCGCCGGTTAACAACCTTGCCTAACGGTGCTTGGACCTTGATCCAATCTCACCCCAAGCAGTTTGTTTTTCCTGTTAGCTCGAGATTCTAAAAGGGGTCGACCTCAGTGAACATCTGTCTTTATCGGGCCCTAGTTATGAGACTGTTATCCACTTGGCACGATTTGTCACGGCCTCCCCTTCCCTACCCGCAGCACCACATACTGCATACACTTTAAAATAGATATTGACACGTGGTTACGGTTAGTTACAGAGCTGTGCGTTTGAAGGGCAAGACGCTAAAGTAGCGAAGAACACGTGACAATCAAGAAACATATCCACAGGATTGGGGGAGTTATCCACAGGTGCGGTGGATAAGCGCAGTGGCATGTTTAAGATCAGCTGGTTGGAGGTATCATTGGAAATTGCTTATGGGGGTGGGTCCCTCCCGGGGGCGGGCGGAAAAGGGAATAAGCGACCGGGAATATCAGGAAGGCGGGTCAGGAAAAAGGAGCGGATCAATGGTTACCTTTTTGCGTCCCGCTCGTGCCGGCCATGCTAAAAAAGAAAAAGGCCGCCCATCAACTTGAAAGTGATGGGCGGCCTTTCTGTTTATGAACCTGTTTCTTCGGTAGCTCGGCTACCTGTCATTTTTGGTAACGGGTCCGTCAGCTTTGCGACCTCGGAATTTCTTCCAAGTTGACCTTTTCGGAAACAGGCTGATTAAATTGTATCCCTCTGGCAGAATATGTCAATATGTCGCAGCGTCAGGGAGGAGTCTTCAATGCAACAGGGGCCGATATCATCAACCATCCGGATTCGACGGCGAAAAGCCGAGGATCACATTCCGGCCAGAACGTTTGTCATCTCCGCCAATCTGTAGGGTTTCGGCAACATAGAGCGGAATCCGTACCACGCATGGTTCGCCACGACGGGGTCGTCGGAGTACCAGCTCGACACGATCAGTCGGGCTGCGGGATCCAAAAGGAGTATCTGCTGCGCGGCATCTTTGCCGCCCATGCCGACGTGGATGGTAAGGTCCATGATGACGGTGAAATAAGGTGCGCCTGACGCCCTGGCACACTCGTAATGCTCGATAGCCTCTTCGCCCGTCGCGCTGGTCGTCGCGGCGTAGCCGAGAAACCCAAGCATGGTTCCCGCCAAGCTGCGGATAACTGCTTCGTCGTCCAGGACCAGGACCGACTCAGGAAGTTTTTCGTGCGGGGTTGGGCTTGAGGCGCCCCGTTGGTGACAGCAACGCTCCGGTGCCACTTGGTACCCCCTGATGGACGAGGACCTGCCCCCCTAAGGACACGTCTACTCTCCGCTCTTATCATCCGCAAAACTCTGCATCACTTCGATCAGTTGGCTGAAATCGACGGGTTTCTCCAACAGGTGGGCATTCGCCAGCCTCGAAACGTCCGCCAGTTCTTCCCTGTCGCTGGAACCGGTCATCAGGATCAATTTGACGCCCTGCTTAGCCGACGTGATTCGTTCGAAGATATCTGGCCCCTGCAGGGACGCCCGTTTCATATCGGTAATCACAATGTCTATGTCGTGGTGGGAGCAGAGGGAGATGGTAGAGGCGTAATCGTCGGCGACCTGGATGGTGGCATCCGGCATTCTCATGGCTATCAGATGCGCCAGAGCCGACCTGGTGACTTCAAAGTCATCGACTATCAGTATGGACAGGGGCGGGGCAAAGCGTTTGTGGCGGCCGGGCCCATTTTCTATCGTCGATTTTCGCATGGGACTCCCAACTCACCCTATGACAAGTGTTTTTTACTTCCCAAGTTAACTAACATTTCCTTGCCGACTTGGCAATGTAAAATTAAATCAACCCAAGCTGCAGGCACAACCCCCATATTCGTACGGCAAATACAGATTCGGCTTACCGTCGGTTTTGCACATAGCGTTGCGCATCCCGGATGCCACGCCGGGCCGTGTTTGAGGCCGGCTGCTTTGGTGGAGTTCCTACTGTTTTCTGCAAGTCCCCTCCCCCACGGCGCTATGCTCCGAACTGCATCCCTCCTGGATCTGCCCGCTTACTCCCAGAGTATTAGTATTGACAAAGATCACCACTCTGCTATTTAGTACGGGTTCGATATCTATAAGGGGGGTCTTTTCAAATGGCCACATTGGTTGAAATAGCGGGACAACTGGTAGCGGCGCATGCCGCGGGCAACAAGTTGTCTACCGAGGAGCTGCTTTTTGAGATCGGAAGGGTGCATGCGGCGCTTAAGAAGCTGGAAGACGGGACCCTGATAGAGGAGGGTGCTGAAGTCAAGGCCCCTTTGACCGTCGAGGAGGCTTTCAGAAAGCACGAAATCTTCTGCATGATCTGCGGCAAGGGCGGGTTCCGGACTCTGACCCGTCACCTGAACACCGTGCATCAGCTAAAGCCGGGCGCCTACCGGAAACAGTTCGGGATCCCGAGCGGGCAGGCGCTTTCCGCCAGGAGCTATTCGGAGTCGAGGAGGCAGATGGCCCTGGACCGCGGGCTCGCCAACAACCTCGCCAAGGCGAGGGAGGTAAGGATGGCGAATTTCGAGGCGAGAAAAGAGGCAGCGACCGGGCCGGAGCAGGCCAAGGCACCGGCGAGGACGAAGGCACCGGCCAAGGTACCGGCCAAGGTACAGGCAAGGTACCGGCCAAGGCCAAAACCGGGAAATAACAGCGGTGGATCGAGGTTATGGCCGGATAGTTTGGCCCCGGCGCCTTGCGCGCTACACCATGCTAAACTTGACTCAAAGACTCAAAACACGAAATAAAGGATTTCCTGCCATGCCAAAACGTATCTTAATCGCTGAAGACGACTTCGACTCTAGAGAAGCGCTGACAAAATTCGCCGAATTGGCGGGATATCAGGTCACAGCGGTCGCCGACGGAGCCGAACTGCTGGCAATCGCGGATATCGGCAAATTCGACCTAGTGATAACCGACTTGCTGATGCCGGACCTAAACGGGGTGTCAGCCAATGAAATCATGAAATTAAAGGGCGACCAAACTCCCATCATTGCCATAACGGGGATGACGAAACAGGATACCGTCCATATCAAAGACAATTTCGTCAAAATTTTTTACAAGCCAATTGATGCGCGGGAGCTTTTCGGATATATCGGAGTCTTGCTGAAGGGGCTTTGAGAGGACTTTTGATCTGCTGTTACTGGCAACCCGAGCTTTTACAGTGAAAAAAGGCCGCCTCGAAAGAGGCGGCCTTTTTTCGTTCTGCGGTTAGCGGCTTATATTACTTCGCGGCGGGTGCCTCAGCCGGGATTGTGGTGGGCGCTGACGGAATTGCCGCCTGTGCCAGTTTCGCGTGGTGTTTCCTGTGGTATTTGTGGTGTCTGTGGTGTTTCTTGACGGTCTTCCTGGCTTCCTTCTTCTCGACCTTCACCTCACCGGATGGGGTGGCCGTGGTGGTCTCGCTCTTCAATTCGGTTTTGACTTCGGCGGCGCTAACGAGGCCTGCGAAGGAGACGGCGACCAGTGCGGCAACGATCGTGGACAGTGCTTTTTTCATGGGTAAATCCTCCAGGGATTCTGAATTCGTAAGCTGGTAGGTAATTTGCACAGGCGGTGCCAACGGGTCAAAAGCCCGTAACATGCCGGATTCACCGCGTGCTGAGGAGGGACTTCCCGAAAAAGGCTGAAAAAGCACCCCAGATGCTCTTGGGTTACTTCATATGGGGTATCAGGTGGGTGGTCTACTCGAAGGGGACGGTCTCGACCAGGGAGAGGCTCCAGGTGAGCTCCTCGGTATCGAAGTTGAGCGTGTATTTCCGATCGCCGGCTGTGACGGCGAAGCAGACGATTCTCGCCGAGCCGACGCTGTGGCTCCAGGTCATGTTGACCTTAGTGACGAAGATCCTACCCGCGGCCGGATAGTCCAACTGCTCGAACCAGACGGGGCGGAGGACTTGGCCGGTGTCGAAGACGGTCGCGACGCGGATTTCGCCGGGGAGTTCCCTATTTTGCACGATGGTTGCCATGCGGGGATTATGGGGGAGCCGTCTCCCGGATGCAAGGGGGATCGTCTGCGACAGGCGGCCCTCCCCTGCCGCTTGACAGCTTCCGGATGCGCGCTACACTTTCCTTAACATGTTTCCGAAAGGGTCAACCTGGAAAAATCCAGGGACACAAAGCTGACGGACCCGTTACCCGAAAAATACAGGTAGCCGAGCTGCCGAAGAAACAGGTTTCCTGTTATATAAAGAAAGGCCGCCTCCCAGCACTTGTTGAGGTGCGGCCTTTTGCCGTTTCGAGCCGGACCCGCTGGCCACGCCGCAGGCCGCGCTCGGTAGCGGGCCTTTTGCCCTAAAAACGTCAAAGCCTCACCCCTCCAAAGCGGGAGGGTGAGGCTATCTTGACTGGAAGGATCTGGCGGCAAATCCCGGCCGCCGGTTTCACTATAGTATCTTTAATCCCTATCCCATCAGGGTGTTCAAGTTCCTCGCCCGGTTCGCCACGATGGTCGAATCCAGGATCTCCCCGCAGCAGGTGCATTTCCAAGCGTCAAAAGTCCTGACAAAGTCATAATAGCGCTCCGCAAACATCCTTCCTTTGCATTTAGGGCATTTCATGGTGCTTGCCTCCTCAATTGGAAATTATTGACTATTACAGGTGCGTGACAGCGATGTACAACTTTCATGCCACTGATTTGAATATCATAATAAATTACAGGTGTCGCGGGTAAACTGCCGAAGTACAGAGGGTATCTGAAACGATCCCGGGAGTCCTACGCCGCCAAAGGCCCGGAATCGCCACTCGGTCGGCCGTCATAGCTGCCGGGAACGTCATTTTTGTGGCGCTAAGTGACGGCTGGCGCCGATGTGACGACCGGCTCCGGTCGCCGAGGTCATCAGGGTGGTGAGCCAGTAGGTGGCTCCCAAACCTACCAGCCATTAAATAGGTGAGTTATTTCGGAGCTGGCCGGCTCGGGTGCGGCAGGGGAGCGAGGCAACCAGGGGAGCGCAGAGACCATGACGCCGGCTGTGCTCTGCCGGCGTCACTATTCTGGCGGAGCAGACGGCAGGCCGATTTTGCGCTTTATCCTGGACAAGGCCGTCCACAAAGGTGGCAACACCCTGGATGCTGCCCCGGGCCTGGACAAATAGTGACAAATGAGCTGCAAGCGGTACAATGAAAATGGAGAGCAATGTCGAGGTGTTTAGGGCAAGTTTGCCGCTTTCCTGGTAACCCGGCTATGCAAAACTGAGCAAGGCGAAAATTTCTGCCTGATATTGCGCCCCTCGACATTGGCGCGTGCCTCTGCACCACTTAAAGCCAGCCAAGTGTGAAAATAAAAGGAGGAGGTATGAACGCCATCGAAAGTCTGCTCAAAGAGAAAATTCACAAGGATGAAGGTCTTTCGACAGCCCAAAGGACCTACTATATACTGACCGACCTGAAGGGGTCAGAAATGTCCAGAACCGACAAGTTCGTGAGCCTTTTAGCCGCGCAACTAATCAGTGACGGCAGGTTGTCTGAGACTGAGCTCGACAACATATTATTGCAACTCGTGTAGTCGACCACGCCGGATACACTTTCGAGGTTGCCAAAATGCCAAGGAATATTATATTAGTGCATGCCAATTAGTCGTACGGGGTCGGGGAGAAATGCACGGCAGGGAAGGAGCACGTCCAGGCCCAAGCAACTCCGGTAGTGACAAGCCAAAAACGAGGTAATACAGATCCCAACAAGTGCCGCATTTTTTCAAGCGGCGCCTATTGGGGCCCATTACCAGGCCCCTCCTGATCACTCGTGTTGCAGATTGTGCCCCCCTTTTTTCGCGGACCTAAGGATTTCCTGTATTGCCCAGTCACCAGCGGCAGAAGAACCTAAACGAAGAATCCCGGAGATTCTCATGGCAATACATGTGATCGACTCAGGCAAGGATAAAGCGAAAGCGACAATCAAGATCGAGGGAATCGTCACTTCGACGGACTGGAATGCGCTTCGGGAATTCTGCCTCGACGCGCTCAAGACAAAAGACACGGTCGTGCTGGATCTGGAAGAGGTCTGCCAGTATGATTTTTCCCTGACGGTCTTCGTTTGTCTGCTGAGAAGAACGGTGCTGCCTCTGGGGAAACAGTTGACGATCACCGGCAGGCGGGAGGAGTTCGTCTGCCTGTACTCCAGGGGCGAGCACTGCTCGATTATCGAGGCGAGTACCGGCTGCCGGTGCAGGAACCTCTTCGACCGGAGCGCCGGCGCCTGACCGGAGACTTTCCGGAAGGAAAACCGGCATGAAGGTCGGCGCCGGTTCCTTCAGGAGTCCAGTTCATCGGATCTGAATATCAGTCTCCGCTCCAGCGGGCCGCCGATTGCCCGTCCCACTCCACCCTCGCCCAAATCCGCTGATCCCTTAGCGTGACCAGCCCTATCCGGCATTTATTCCCCGATATTCATGCCTCCAATATCCGAACCGACAAAAACCTGGAACACAGCACGCTGGTGCACCAAAAACTCGCCGACGAACTGGGCATATCTTGCGAGGAACTGGAGCTTTTGAGCTGGGATATCGGCGAAGTCAACAGAGAGGATGACATGGTGTATCACTGGCACCATGACTTTCGGCGGGGATTCGCCCCGGGAGATCCTGCGAAAAACCAAGGGGCTGTCGGAGCAAAACAGCCGCAACATCAGTCTGAATATCGTGGACCTGTACTGTTTGGGAAAAGCTTGAAGGTCCCCAAGAGACCGGGGGAACACAACGCCCGGCGGGATGCGGCAGTTATGGGGGCATTATGGGCGAGATAAAATTTTTCGTGTATATCAACGGGCAATCCACCAAGCCGCTGGTGCATTCCATCGCGGAGGCGAAAAGGTACACGACCCGCAATATCGGGTACCTGCCTTCGCTCCGGATCGAGTGCTACTCCAGGCCATGCCTGATAAGCGAGTGGATTTTCGATTACCGTGCGGAAAGCTGGGTGAAACAGATGGTCAGCGCCAACGCAGGGCTCTATCGAAAACTGGGACCGTAGCTGCATCCTGGCCGCCGGGGGATAAACTCAGACCAGCAGTGGCACAAAGGAACACCACCATTTTGAAATATCACCTATTGCGCACCTGGAATATGCTTTAGCCGTCATATCGGCGCCAAGCCAAAGGACGGTCTTTTTGCGAGGAATCATACAGAAATAAGGTGACCGAAGGCGGGGTCAGCCCCAGAGTCAGCCCCAGGGTCAGCCCCCGTCTTCGATTCACCTCACTATTTTCAGCTCATCTTCAGGTCAGGGCAGCACACGCCTGCGCCGCCAAGGAGCCGGTTATTTCCGCTCTCCGGGATATGCCTCGTCCCGGTCGCTAACCGCACCCTTTGGTGCGCCGTCCTCGTCAGGGGTCTTTTTTTTGGCGAAAAATTCCTCGAAAGCTTCCTGGAAAACATCATCTGCTCTTTTTTCTTTCATCACTTCGATCTCCTGGTTTCAGGTTTGCGCTATTGCGCCCACAGTTGCCGACTAAGGCCAATCGGTTTCCCCGCCAGCCTGGTCGCCAATCTGAGTGACGCGCGCTCGGAAGTCAAACACTTCCTGGGGCTTTGCCTGCAAAATGTGCTCGCCACGCCCGCAGGAGCCGCACTTGAGCATAGCAACGATCCCGCTCAGGGTAACTTTCAGCTCCCCGCCGCATTTGCATCTCATGCTTAGACCCACTTTGATGAATAAAGTTTTAAATCAGCCACTTCTCCAGGCACTACATTACTGTCAAGTGCCTAGATTAAAGATTATACATATTTAGTCGAAGTTTGTCAAGGCGGCCTGATAGCGCCCGGGCGAGCTGCGTCGTCCCGACCGATTATCTCTTACAGGTTCCGGCGACTCAATCCGCTTTCATCGGCTTACGACTTCTTCTTAACGTCTCTTGTGCGTTTTTGTGCCAATAGGATTAGGGTTTTGCCTTTCCGTTTTGCCTTTGCGTCCTCCGCGTCTCCGCGGTAAGGCTTCCTTTTTTGCCACAGAGAGAATCAAAAACTGAATCTAAACCTTTTTGCCACGGAGACACGGAGAACATCGGAGAAAGTCAAAAACTAAAAAAGGGAAAACCGAACACATCTGAGGGGAAATCGGTTCCTCAGCAGAATCTGTGGTCCCTTTTGGTTGGGGAGTTTGCCAAGTGTGCGGTATAGCGCCACAGGCCCAGCCGATGCTGACGGGCTGCCTGCTGCGGCGCCGCCTGGGGTTACCAACCGGCACGGCAGGAATAGAGCTTGGCACTGGAGGGCAATACGACATATAAATAGCGCTGCGCGTCCCAGCGCCGGTACAATGTGAGGCCCCCACAGGGGAAACGATGCCGGCCGGTTACGGCAACGGGGGCATCGAGGCCGACAGCGCTCAGAAGCGCCCGAGCGGGCATAATCATAGACAGACAAGGGGAATGCAGTGGAAATCGAAAAGAGGGAAGTGCACCGGCTCTGGTCGGCGTTGATCGGGAAGGGGTGGGCGCACGAATTCGAGGACGACACCTGGTCGGACGGCAATGGCCTTATGCGGGTATCGCTTGTCGATGCACTGGTGGCACAGATCGGGCGGGGTGGTAAGGAGTAGCGAGCGGAGGTCTATAGGTGGCGCCGCTATGCCCGGGACGCCCCTGTAGACCCGAATGCCGAGTTTTAGAATAAACTCGAGATTCAGAATCCCTTACTGGTTCTATCAAGCCATTGCGTCCTGCGGCGATGACTAATCAGACTCTGATTGACAATGTTCAATCGCTTCAAATAGAACTTTGAACTCCAGTGGCTTCATCAGATAGGCACAGTACCCTGTTTTACTATCTGATTTAACCTCGTTGTTCGCACTTAGCATTATGTAGGTTACATCGGGATTTATCATTTTAATCTCACGAACTATTTCGTTACCATCCATCTTTGGCATATTGATGTCGGTAATGACAATATCGTAGAGTGCGGCAAATGAACAGTCGCATAAGTATGTGCCTTATGTGGCCCATTATGATCATTTTTTGCGCGCCTCTTGCCATGGCCGCCGTAACCTTGCTCCCTATGCCCTTGGCCTGCTTCCCCCATGTTAACGGTTTAGCCGCTGGTATGCTGCGACCCTCATTGAGGCATTTAAGGGGTGCCGCCAGCCTGAAGGTCACGTCCCCGCCCGACGGCGGGAACGGACAGGCGGAAGATCCTTCATCATCAAGACCCGCGCCAGATCGGAAGCACGGTACGGCTTGGCCAGCGCGGCGCAGAAACCGTGACCGGCAAAATCGCCCATGACCGGATCACCCGAATAGCCGCTGGAAACTATCAGGCGGGCACCCGGGTCGAGCGCCAGAATCCGCTGCGCGGCCTCCTTGCCTCCCATCCCCCCGGGAACGGTGAGATCCATGATGGCAGCCAGGAAAGGCGCAGCTGATTTCATGGCTGCGCGGTAAAGCGCGACGGCATCCTCGCCGTTTGAGCAACTCGTCACGCCATAGCCCATTTGCCGCAAAATCTGGGTGGCAAGGTTTCGGATCAGCGCTTCGTCGTCCATGACCAATACGTTCCCCTTCGCGACACGGTCGCCGGGCAAACACGGCTCAGCGCTGGCCGCGTCGGAGACAGCCTGGCCGATAGAGGGGAGGTGGAGCGTGAAAACAGTGCCGCTGCCGATTGCAGAGCGGACCCCGATATGTCCGCCGTGTTTTCTTACTATCGAGTGAACCGAGGCAAGTCCGAGTCCGCTGCCGCCGGATTTGGTCGTGTAGTAGGGATCGAAAATCTTTCGTTGGACGTCGTCCTCAATGCCGCACCCCTGGTCGGTGAAGGTGATCCTGACGTAGGCACCCCCGGGGAGCGCCAGGTGGTTATCGGCAGCCAGGTTAACGTTTTCAGCGCCCACTGTGATGGTGCCGCCGCCGGGCATCGCCTGCGCGGCATTGATGATGAGGTTGTGGAACGCTTGGCTCAGCTGACCTTCATCCGCCTCAACAGCGTGCAGATCCTTGGCGAGCCGGAGCACGCAGTCGACGTTTCCCCCCCGTAGCGCCAGAGAGACGGATTCCTGGATGCTGGCGGAAAGTGACAGAAGCCTTTTGACCGGTGCCCCTCCCTTGGCGAAGGTCAGAAGCTGGGTGGCGAGCTCCGCCGCACGCAGCGCCGCCTTTTCGGCGAACACAAGAGGTTTGAACGATTGGTGTGTTTCATCGAGGAACATTTGCGCCAGGCTGACATTGCCCAATATGCCGGTCAGGATATTGTTGAAGTCGTGAGCAATGCCGCCGGCAAGTACTCCCAGGCTTTCAAGCTTCTGCACGTTGAAGACCAGTTCATCGAGTTTCACGCGTTCCTCGGCAAGCTTGATCTTGGACTCCGCCTCACTGGCTCGCCTAAGAGCCCGAAGCAGCGCTTCCGCGGTCTCTTCCACCTTCTGACGCGCCACCTCGGCTGCCATTTCCACCATTTGGCGCGCCATGTCCGTTGATTTTTCCAGCCTGCGACGCGCCGCATCGCTTAACTCTTTTCCCTTTTGAAGCTCATGAACGGTCTCCTCCTGAAGCGCCGCCTCCGAGGCCTTTCCCACCTTTTGACGCGCCACCTCGGCCGCCGCAGCAATCATCCGGAGCGCTACCTCGGTAGACCTTGTCAGCTTCGCCGCATTGGTCGCCGCTTTCTTATGTCGGGCGGCGTTACTTGCTGCGCTCTCTTTTTGAAGGGCCAACTCCGATACCTCTGTCAATTTGTGACGCGCCGTCTCGGCCGACTTTTCCACCTTTTGCAGAGCTACCAGCGCGGCCTCCTCCACCTCCTGAAGCGCCAGCGCGCCCCGAATCCGCTCGCTGATGTCGATCAATGCGAGGCGGCATTCCTGTCCCGACACTGTGGTTAAGGCCTCGATCTGCACCGAGAGCCCGGGGTGGCCTTTTTTCAGGAGGACCACCTCGCAGGTCCCCTTGCTCTGACTGGAAAAAACGTTTTCCAGAAAGGCGGCAAAGTCCGCACGGCTTTCGTCAGCGATGAAATGTGCCAGGCGCCGACCGACCAGCCAGGAGCGCTCCACCCCCAAGAGTCCGGCGCCGGTGAGGTTGACTCTTCTGATAGCTCCCTCGCGGTCGAGGGAAAAGTAGCCTACCGGGGCACATTCATAGAGGTCGGTATACTGTTCCAGTGCGGTTTCCAACTCACCCCTGGCCCGGAGGAGTTCCGCGTTCTGCATCTCCAGCTCGACCTGGTGCACCTGCAGTTCGTGACGCAGTCTCTGCGCCCCCTGCCCCGCTTCGAGCGGATGCTCTGTAGCGTTTTTACTTCCGAGCCGCTCTTCTGCCCGCCGTCGCAGATCGGAACCCTCAATTCTGGTGACTTTTTTGACAGCCATGGAGTTACCCCTAGGGTTATGCTGCCTTTGGGTGTCGGGCAGCTATCACCAATAATATCACCCACGGGGAACTAATGGGCGACAGCGGCCGGGAACGCCCGGGTCAGGGCATAAAGCGGCCCTCTTCAATCTCGGTCCGGCAAACTGTGCCACGCTTTTCATCGTTCCTCCTGAAGGGCTTCAGGCCTTTGCTGCGCCTTTTCCTCCTTTTACCGTGTCAGCATAGGGTGACCTTACGACCAGCCAGCGATAGGGCGGGAAATGGGCCGGATGGCAAATCATTAGACTTGTTATTTTATATTTTGACAGGTCACTTTCAAAACCTCTCAGGCTGTAGTGACTTAAACGGGGACTTTATGGCAATCATCGGCTATGCAAGTTCAGCTTGAGGCTCTGGGGAAGGCCGGGCCGCACCGAATCTACCAGGAGAAAGCGAGCGGGGCGGACAGCGCCCGGGTCGAACTCGCATTGCTGATCGACTACGTCCGCGAGGGCGACACTGTCGTCGCCTGCAAGCTCGACCGGCTCGTCCGAAGCACCAGGCACCTTTAGCAGCTCACGGCCAAGGGGGTCACCCTGAAGGTCCTCAACATCGACCTGGACACGAGTACGCCGACCGGGAAGTTAATGTTGACGATGCTGGGCGCTATAGCTACCTTCGAACGGGAAATGATGCTGGAGCGCCAGGCGGACGGAATCGCCAAGGCGAAGGCCGCCGGGGTTTACACCGGCAGAAAACCGACTGCCAGGGCGAAGAGCGCGGAGGTGATGAATCTCCTGGGGAAAGGCAGGACGAAAGAGGCCGTAGCGGCTGAATTGGAAATCGGGGTCGCCTCGGTGTACCGGATCGCAAGAGACCATAGAACCGCAACAGGAGGTTGATGTGGATGAAAACGAGCTGAAGGAGTCAGGAACTGTGACAACGGTCATCGAGGAATTAGCGCAGCAAAGCGCAGGGCGGGCGAGACTGCGTACCTCTGGATGATGCTCACCGGAACTTGCTCCCTTTACGGGAGCGAGACCGACAGCGAGGATCCCGCCCTTACCCTGCAAAAATGGGAGCTGGATTCTTCAGAGTGTGACCAGCTCACCAAAACCGGCATCGTGGACGGCACGGGTGTTTGCGGGGCGGAGGAAAAGTTTTACGAGAGCATCGAAGTGATCTGTTTCGAGGAGCTTCGGATCAGCAGCCCGAAGGACCCGGGTCTGTTCGACCGCATTACTGCCAGGCTTGCGTCTGCCGGCGTCGCTATAGATCCGACCTTGACCCTAAAGGCCAGGGCCGAGAGCCCCAACGTGGTTGCCATTTTCAACGAGGGGGCTGAGTTAAAGTCTTACGTTGAGATCGAAAACCGCGATGCTTTTATCTACCCCTATGATGGGGAGATACTCATCGAGCGGGTCACAACCCTTGACTTTGCAGACTTCGGCCTCACCTTGGAGGACCTGTCCTGCCTTTGCTATCTCGAACGGGAGGGGAAAGGTTCTATGACGAGAGCGACATCAATATCCTTTTTTCGAAGAAGCGACCTCACCGCCGCCGGGCGGCGGATTGAGGAAGACTTACCACCGATTCGATAGTGTCAAAACTTCTATGAAAACCGGGGGGGATTAACATGGAAGGCTGCAGCTCCGGCGAGAATAAAACCAAACCTCGATGGACTGGCGCTTTCCTGGTCTGCCCACAGAGTGGTAG